>Ga0307376_10000028_pt1 | contig 268142 bp, 253 predicted proteins | sample TR2MG_FD_202536 | JGI IMG/M metagenome (GOLD analysis project Ga0307376, IMG submission 202536) | Soil microbial communities from Risofladan, Vaasa, Finland - TR-2 | ecosystem: Environmental > Terrestrial > Soil > Coastal area > Acid sulfate soil | place: Finland: Risofladan, Vaasa...
AAAACCGGATGGCCTCACGCAAGCCCACCAGCTTTTGGAGCATGGGAGAAAGCCCCAGTATGGGCAGGGTCAGCGCCAGCGCGATCCAGAAGCGTTTCCGGAAATCGGCGGCCATGTGGGCGTGATGATTTTGATGGTCTTGATGGGGTGGGTGTTCTTGCGCCATCTCGTGTTTGTCTGAACTTGATTCCATATTGCACCTCCTGCGATATGTTGAAGTTCAATTGCCTGTGCTCAGGTGTAGCGCCCATTAGACGTAATGCTGCAGGCAGAAAGAGCCGGCCCCATCAGCGCTTGAAGTGTTCATGAGACGTACGCACTGTCCCGCGTATACGCAATGGTGTATGTACGCTGGCGTACGTTAAAGCTAAAGCGTGTATCTCCAGCGCACTATAGGACAATAAAATCAACGCCAGCGGGGCCGGTGCCGACAGGTTTTTCATGGCGTCAGCCAGGAGAAACCCGGTGGCCATTCATTTCCACATGACGTCGGATTCCGCCTTGGCAGCGGCAGCAAGAAGACTCAGGAGCGGCAACGCCCGATGTTTCATGCTCACCACGGGCTCGTCGTCGTCCTTGTCCTCAGTTGGCGGCGGGGCTTTTTCTGCATCGATCGCGGCCGTCAAGCGATTCAGGGCCGCGGGAACATCTTGTGCCAGAATCGCGCCGGGCACGGTTGCGCTATGTCCCATCATTTTCAGCATAGCAAGCGCGACATCGCCGAACATGGTGATGTCCGCGTACGCATTGGTCGTAAAAGTTACCAGCATGCAGCACTCCTCGAATGAACGATTACGAACGGCTTGCACAATTGCACATGACAGTCGATGACGGAAAGGCTGAGTTTTTTCATGGTGAAATGTACGTCAATAGGAATGAACTGATTTAAAAATACGGCAGTATTTGTTCAGGGTTTCTCTTGGAGTCTAGACTCTAGAAATGGAAAAGTTTCAGGCAAGTTTATCGTGGCCAGACAACCCCGCTTTGGCTGCGACGGATTCATGGGTGGGCTAGCCCTTGAAAGCCGCGCTCGTGAATTTCAGGGCCGCGTTCCATTCCCATCGCCCTCTTCTCGCGGCCGTGGTCGGCCTGTCGTTGTTCATATTTGCGCTGGCGATGCTGCACCATGAGCTGGCGCCGATTCACCTGTCCGACATCCGCCAGGCCCTTTACCAGGTTCCCGCCAGTGGCTTGCTGCTGGCCGCGCTGGGTACGCTCGGCAGTTACCTGGCCCTGACGGGTTACGACGTCATGGCCCTGCGCTATCTGGGCCACGCTTTGCCCTATCCGCGCGTGGCGCTGAATTCCTTCATCGCGACGACAGTGGGGCATAACCTTGGCATGGCGCTGTTCTCCGCCGGAGCGGTCCGGTTGCGCCTTTACACGGCAGCGGGCCTCTCGGCCACCGAGGTGGCAGGGCTGACGGCCCTGATCGGGCTGACCTTCGGAGTGGGGGTGGTGTTTGCTGCCGGTCTGGCCCTGCTGCTTGAACCGGCGGAAGTCGGGCAGCTCCTGCACCTGTCCGCAGATAGCGGGCGTTTCATCGGCGCCCTGCTGCTCATCCTGGTGGCCGCATACCTGAGTATCGGGCTGTTGCGCCGCCCAGCCATCCGGCTGGGCAACTGGCAGTGGCATCTGCCCGGGACCGGTATCGCCCTGGGCCAACTGATCCTGGCCGCGGCAGACCTGAGTTGCGCCGCCGCCGCCCTGTTCTGGCTGCTGCCCGGGGATGCACCGGTGTCTTTTCCCATGTTTCTGGGCGTGTATGTTCTAGCAGTCGTGGCAGGTATCGTCAGCCACGTACCGGCCGGGCTCGGGGTGTTCGAGACGGTGCTGCTGCTGGCCCTGCCGGATGTTCCCCGAGACAGTTTGCTGGCTGCCATTCTTGCCTACCGGGCGATCTATTATCTGGCTCCCCTGGCGATGGCGGCGATGCTGGCCGTCGGGGTGCTGGTGCATGCGCGCCGTACGGCGCTCGCCCAGGGTCTGGACCGGGCGCGCCAGGTTTTCGGCTGGATGGCGCCGATGACGGTCAGCAGCGCAGTCTTCATCGTCGGGGCGCTGCTGCTGTTTTCCGGGAGCACGCCCGCGCTCCCGGAACGCTTGTCCCTGCTGCAGGACTTTGTGCCCCTGCCGCTGCTGGAGGTCTCGCATCTGACCGGCAGCCTGGCTGGCCTGGGCCTCGTCATCCTGGCGCGAGCCTTGTACCGCCGGGTCGATGCTGCTTACCACCTGGCCTTCTGGCTGCTGGCGCTGGGCGCGGTGGCCTCCCTGATCAAGGGCCTGGATTACGAAGAGGCACTGCTTTCCATGCTGGTGCTGGGCATCCTCTGGCTGGGGCGTGAGGTCTTCAATCGGCCGGCCTCGCTCTTCGCCAGAAGCTTCTCGCCGGGCTGGATACTCTCGGTGGGGCTGCTTTTGGTCGCCACCCTTTGGCTGGGGGTGTTCTCCTTCAAGCATCTCGACTATTCCCAAGAACTGTGGTGGCAGTTCGCCCTGCACGGCGATGCCCCGCGCTTCCTGCGCGCCTCCCTGGTGCTTGTCCTGACGGGGGCCGGTCTGGCTCTGATGCATCTGCTGCGGCCGGCGCCACCCGAACCCGGCAGGCCTGACGAAAAGGACATGGCACGCGTTACCCGCATCGTCGTCGACGCACCCCAGACCGGCGCCGCCCTTGCACTGCTGGGTGACAAGCGTCTGCTGTTCGACCCGGCGGGAGAGGCCTTCATCATGTATCAGGTGCGCGGCCAGAGCTGGATCGCCATGGGTGATCCGGTCGGGCCGGGGAGCGCCCGCGAGGCGCTGGCCTGGCGTTTCAGGGAGATGGCGGATCGCCATGGCGGGAACGCCGTCTTCTACCAGGTGGATGCGGAGAACCTTCCCCTCTACCTGGATCTGGGCCTGGCCACGATGAAGCTGGGCGAGGAGGGCGTGGTTCCCTTGGCAGGGTTCTCACTTGAGGGCAGCGCACGCAAGGAACTGCGTCAGACCCACCGCCGCGCCCAGCGGGATGGCCTCAGCTTCGAAGTCGTGCCGCCTGCAGCGGTACCTGCGCTCATGGACGAACTCAGGCAAGTCTCCGATGCCTGGCTGGCGGAGAAGCGCACCCGGGAAAAGGGCTTCGCCCTGGGTTATTTCCAGCCGGCGTACCTGGCGCATTTCCCCTGCGCGCTGGTTCGACTCAACGGGCGGATTGTGGCCTTTGCCAATGTCCTGGCATCCGCCGGGCGGCGCGAAATGTCCATCGACCTCATGCGTCACCGGCCCGAGGCGCCCAAGGGCATCATGGATTATCTGTTTATCGAACTCATGCTGAAGGGCGCCTGCGAGGGCTACGGCCAGTTCAATCTGGGCATGGCCCCCTTGTCCGGTCTCGAGTCCCATCCCCTCGCGCCGTTGTGGCATCGCCTGGGGACCCTGATCTTCCAGCATGGTGAACACTTCTACAACTTCGAAGGCCTGCGTGCCTACAAAAACAAGTTTGCGCCCGTTTGGCGCCCCAAATATCTTGCCGCCCCCGGCGGGCTGGGGCTACCGTCGGTCTTGCTGGATGTGGCGGCCCTGATCGCAGGGGGCATCAAGGGCGTGTTCGGTCGTTGAGGAAAATGAATAGCGACGGACCGTTTATCGGCCTTATGTGGAGCTTCACATAAGGCCGAACTCCGGACGTCTGTAACCTCCTCTTCGACAGAAGTGGCTCCGGTTGTCTGAACAACATTCCCTGATTTGATGCATATAAACGACGCGTTCCTGGCTGTTTTTTGCGGTCTGTACCAGTTGCGCAGCAATACCCCCACGCCCACAAAAAAACCCGCGTCTGCGGGCTTTTTCGTGGGCTAGGATTCCAGTTCCTTCAGCACTTCCTGCACCAGCACCCATGGCGCCACCACCACCGCCCAGAACATCGGCTGGCGCGCGTGCCAGTCCTCGGCGTCGGCGGGTTCGGCGCGTGCAATGCGGCCTTCGGCGAGCCAGGCTTCCACGGTGGCGGCGTTGTTCTCGGCGATGTGCAGGGCGGCGTCGATCAGGTCCACGCCCACGGCGACCTTGATGACGTCGCCGCGCGCGAAGTGGCGTTCGAGTTCGGACCAGCCGAGCTGGGCGGTTTCGAGGTTGAGCTTGGCGCGGAGGATGTCGCTGGGGGCCATATCGAGATGCACGTTACAAGGTGCACGTTACAAGAGATACGTCAGCGGGATTTGCCGCCGCTTCGGCGCTGGCTGAGCGGATGCTTGGGCACCTGCGGCGGGCGGCCGCGACTGGTGGGGGCGGGCTTGCCCGACGTCGGTTTGTCCGTGGCGGATTTGGTTGGTGCGCCCTTGCCCGCACCGGGTTTGCCTGCGCCAGCCTTGGCGCGGCTGCCTTCGGCGCGCGGCGTGCGTGTGCCTTCAGGCTGCCTGCCGGTGCCGGCGGGCTGGAACAGCGGGATGAGGTGCTTCTTGCTGTTGCCGATGAGGTCGTCGCGCCCCATTTCCTTCAGGGCTTCGCGCAACAGCGGCCAGTTGTCCGCGTCGTGGTAGCGCAGGAAGGCCTTGTGCAGGCGGCGCGCGCGACCCTGCCTGACGACGGATACCGCCTCGCCTTTGCCGCCCAGCACCTTCTTCAGCGGGTTCTTCCCGGTGTGGTACATGGCCGACGCCAGCGCCATCGGCGTCGGCAGGAAAGTCTGCACCTGGTCGAGGCGGAAGTCGTGCTTTTTCAGCCACAAGGCCAGGTTCAGCATGTCCTCGTCGGTGGTGCCGGGATGGGCGGCGATGAAGTAGGGGATCAGGTACTGCTTCTTGCCGACCGCCCTGGAAGCGGCCTCGAACATGAGCTTGAAGCGGTCGTAGGCGCCGATGCCGGGCTTCATCATTTTTGACAGCGGCCCGGCCTCGGTGTGCTCCGGTGCGATTTTGAGATAGCCGCCGACGTGATGCTGCACCAGTTCCTTGACGTATTCGGGCGAGCGCACCGCGAGGTCGTAGCGCAGGCCCGAGCTGATGAGGATCTTCTTGATGCCCGGAATCTGGCGCGCACGGCGATACATGTGGATCAGCGGCGTGTGATCGGTCAGCATGTTTTCGCAGATGTCGGGGAACACGCAACTCAAGCGGCGGCAGGCGCTCTCGATGGCTTTCGACTTGCACGCCATGCGGTACATGTTGGCGGTCGGCCCGCCAAGGTCGGAAATCACGCCGGTGAAACCGGGCGTCTTGTCGCGGATCGCCTCGATCTCGCGGATCACCGAATCCTCCGAACGGCTCTGGATGATGCGGCCCTCGTGCTCGGTGATCGAGCAGAAGGTGCAGCCGCCGAAGCAGCCGCGCATGATGTTGATCGAGAAGCGGATCACCTCCCACGCAGGAATCTTGGCATCGCCGTAGCTCGGGTGCGGTGCGCGTGCGTAGGGCAGGTCGTACACCGCGTCCATCTCGGGCGTGGAAAGCGGAATCGGCGGCGGGTTCAGCCAGACGTCGCGCTCGCCGTGCGCCTGCCGTAACGCGCGTGCATTGCCGGGGTTGGATTCGAGATGGAGCACGCGCGAGGCGTGGGCATACAGCGACGGGTTATTTTTTACCTGGTCGTAATCGGGCAGCCGGATCACGGTGCGTGCGCGCATGTCCTGGCGGGCGGCGAGGCGCTCGGCCTTGGACGTGATCCGGATCGGTGCTGTCTTGATCGTGTCGGCCTTGATCGTGTCGGCGCCCTCGGGCGCTGCGGCGGCGTCGCCTGATGCCGGTGTCATCGCGTAGGGGTCGACGTGGGCGTCGATGGCGCCGGGGGTGTCGAGCTCGGTCGAGGGGACTTCCAGCCAATTGTCTTGCGGCAGCCAGTCGCGCGCCACCATGAAGCCGGTGCCGCGCAGGTCCTGGATGTCGCCGATTTTTTCGTCGCGGGCCAAACGGTGGGTGACCTCCAGCAGCGCACGCTCGGCGTTGCCGAAAATCAGCAGGTCGGCCTTGGAGTCCGGCAGCACCGAACGGCGCACGGTGTCAGACCAGTAGTCGTAATGCGCGATGCGGCGAAGGCTCGCCTCGATCGAGCCGATGATCACCGGGGTGCCGGGGAAGGCCTCGCGGCAGCGTTGCGCGTAGACCGTGACCGCGCGGTCGGGGCGCTTGTCGGGTTCGGCGTTGGGCGTGTAGGCGTCGTCGGAGCGGGTCTTGCGCTCGGAGGTGTAGCGGTTGACCATCGAATCCATGTTGCCCGCGGTGACGCCGAAATACAGCGTCGGCTGGCCGAGCGCGCGGAAGGCGTCGGCCGAATGCCAGTCGGGCTGGCTGATGATGCCGACGCGGTAGCCCTGCGCTTCCAGCAACCGCCCGACCAGCGCCATGCCGAAGCTGGGGTGGTCGATGTAGGCGTCGCCGGTGACGAGAATCACGTCGCAGGCGTCCCAGCCGAGCGCGGTCATCTCGGCGCGCGACATCGGCAGGAAGGGTGCGGTGCCGAGGCGTGCCGCCCAGTGCTTGCGGTGGGAAAACAGGGGCTGGGTCATGACAGAGTTTTATCCGCGAAGGACGCGAAGTGGCACGAAGGAAAAAACTTGAAGCGTTTCTTGGCGTTCCTTCGCGCCCTTCGCGGATAAAAGGGTTTACCTGACCGCCAGCAACTCGACTTCGAACACCAGTGTCGCGTTGGGCGGGATCACGCCGCCGGCGCCACGGGCGCCGTAACCCAGTTCCGGCGGGATGGTGAGCTTGCGCTTGCCGCCGACCTGCATGCCGGCCACGCCCTGGTCCCAGCCGGAAATGACCTGGCCCGCACCGAGGCGGAATTCGAACGGATCGTTGCGGTCGAGGCTGGAATCGAACTTCTGGCCGTCGGTGAGCCAGCCGGTGTAATGCACGGAAACGGATTGTCCTGCGGCGGCGGTGTCGCCGCTGCCGGCGACGAGGTCTTCGATGATGAGTTCGCTCATGGATTCAATTCCTGGAGTGTGGATGAGGTGGACGCGCATGGGACAGGCGATGCGCGAAGGCGTTCATTTTCTCACGTTTCCCACTTGGGGCGAACCCGACTTAGCGCCACTCGGCAGGCAGGTAGTAGGCGTCGGGATCGACGTCGATGGGGATTTCGGTGACGCTGCTGGCGTCCGGCGGCGGGTCGCGCAGCACCACTTGCGGGAAAGCCAGCACCACGGCGACCATGATGAGCTGGATGACGAGGAAGGGAATCGCGCCGTGGTAGATGTCGGCGGTGCGGATGGATTTTGGTGCGACGCTCTTCAGGTAGAACAGGGCGAAGCCGAACGGCGGGTGCATGAAGGCGGTCTGCATGTTGACCGCGAGCATGACGCCGAACCAGATCGGGTCGATGCCGAGCTTGGTGGCGATGGGGCCCACCAGCGGCACCACGATGAAGGCAATCTCGAAAAAATCGAGGAAGAATGCCAGCGTGAACACCAGCAGATTGACCACGATGAGAAAGCCGAGCACGCCGCCGGGCAGCTGGTTGAACAGGTGCTCGACCCAGACGTCGCCGTCGAGCCCGCGGAACACCAGAGTGAAAATGGTCGAGCCGATCAGGATGAAAATGACGAAGGTGGTGAGCCGGGTGGTGCTGTCCATCGCCTGCGTCAGCTGCAGGCGGGACAGCCGCCCGCGCGCCAGCGCCAGCAGCAGCGCGCCGGCGGCGCCCATCGCACCGCCTTCGGTGGGGGTGGCGACGCCGAGGAAGATGGTGCCGAGCACCAGGAAGATCAGCACCAGCGGCGGCACCAGGGTGGTCAGCACCCGTAGCAGCAGCGCCGACCCGTGCAGGGTGCGCGCCGAGGTCGGCATCGCGGGGGCGGCGTGCGGCCTGAACAGCGTTACGCCGAACACATAGAGCAGATACAGCCCGACCAGCGCCAGTCCCGGAACGAGCGCCCCCTTGTACATGTCGCCAACCGAGGCGCCGAGCTGGTCGGCCAGCACGATCAGCACCAGCGAGGGCGGCACGATCTGCGCCAGCGTGCCGGAGGCGGCGATGACGCCGGACGCGAGCCGCTTGTCGTAGCCGTAGCGCAGCATCACCGGCAGCGAGATCAGCCCCATGGCGATAACGGTGGCGGCGACCACGCCGGTGGTGGCGGCCAAAAGCCCGCCGACCAGGATCACCGCGTAGGCGAGACCGCCACGCAGCGAGCCGAACAGCTGGCCGATGGTGTCGAGCAGATCCTCGGCCAGGCCGGAGCGTTCGAGGATCAGTCCCATGAAGGCGAAGAAGGGAATCGCCAGCAGCGTGGGATTGGCGACGATGCCGTAGACGCGCTCGGGCAGCGCCTGCAGCAGCGAGAGGTCGAAATGCCCCGCGGCGATGCCGATGCCGGCAAACAGCAGGCCGTTGGCGGCGAGCGCAAACGCTACCGGATAGCCCAGCAGCAGGAAGGCCACCAGGCCGAAAAACATCAGCGGCGCCAGAATTTCGGCGTCCATCAGACGTCTTCTTCCGGCGCTTCGCACGGCAGTTCCAGATGCCCGGACAGCACGCCGATCCGCTTGATCACTTCGGCCACCCCCTGCAGCGCGAGCAGGGAAAATCCTGCCGGCAGCAGCAGTTTCACCGGCCAGCGCACGAGGCCGCCGGCGTCGGGTGACATTTCGTGCGTCACCCAGGCCTCATGAAACATCGGCCATGCCAGCCAGGCCAGCAGCACCGCCATCGGCAGCAGGAACAGCAGGCCGCCGACGAGATCGATCCAGGCCTGCCCGCGCGGACCGAAACGATTGTAGAAAATGTCGATGCGCACATGGCCGTTGTGCTTCAGCGTATAGCCAGCGGCCAGCAGGAATATCGCCCCGAACAGGTACCACTGGATTTCCAGCCAGGCGTTGGAACTTGCGCCGAGCAGATAGCGGCTGAGCGCGTTACCCGCCGAAATCAGCGTGGCGGCGAGCACCAGCCAGATGACGAGTCGTCCCACGTGCTCGGTCAGTGCATCGATCAGGCGGGCGAGGGCGAGCAGATTTTTCATACGGGAAAACCTTTTTTATCCTTCGCGGATCAAGGTTTTTTGTTTAGCCGTCACAGCGCCCCCGCCTTGCGCAGGAATTCGGCCAGCCGCTCGGCGACCACGCGATAGCCGGCGGCGTTGGCGTGGATGGGGTCGGACTTGAGGCGGTTGTTCTTCAGTACGTCGTTGAAGATGTCCTGCTCCAGCGGCAGGCCCATGTCCCCGGCGACTCGGCCATAGAAGTCCGGCGCGCCGCCGAACAGCTTCGGTGCGGGCACGCCGATCAGCACCACGTTGGCGCCGCTGGCGCGGATGGTCTGCACCAGCAGACGCAGGTTGTTTTCGGTGGCAGATTCGGGCTGCTTTCTCAGCATGTCGTTGCCGCCCAGGCACAGCAGCACCAGGCGCGGTCGATGTTCGGCCAGCACTGCGGGCAGGCGCTGCAAAGCCGAGGCGGTGGTGTCGCCGGGCACCCCGGCGTTGATCACGGCGAGTCCGGTCAGCGACGCCAGTACGGCAGGGTAGGCGGTGTCTGCGCTGGCGCCGGTGCCGTGGGTGAGGCTGTCGCCGAAGGCGACGATGACGTCGTGCGAGTTGAGCTTCGGCAGCGTCGGCGCGCGGTCGCACGCGGCGAGCAGGAAGAGAGCGAGCAGCGCAACGAGGAAACGCTGCGCAGATAGCATTTAGTTGCCCGCCACCGTCATCCTGTCGATCAGGATGGAGCCGACCTGCTTGGAACCGCGCCGCTCGATGTCGCGGCCGATGCCGACGATGCCTTTGAACATGCCGGCCAGGTTGCCGGCGATGGTGACTTCCTCGACCGGGTACTGGATTTCGCCGTTTTCCACCCAGAAGCCGGCGGCGCCGCGCGAGTAATCGCCGGTGACCATGTTGGCGCCGTGGCCGAGCAGCTCGGTGACCAGCAGCCCGGTGCCCATCTGTTTCAACAGGCCGTCGAGGTCGTGCTCGCCGGGGGTGACGATGAGGTTGTGGCTGCCGCCGGCGTTGCCGGTGGTCGTCATGCCGAGTTTTTTCGCCGAGTAGGTCGACAGGAAATAGCCCTGCAGCACGCCGTCCTTGACGACGTCGCGGTCGAGGCAGGCGACGCCTTCGCTGTCGAACGGCGCGCTGCCGAGGCCGCCCGGGATGAGGGGCTGCTCGCGGATGGTCATCAGCGGCGCGAACACCTGCTTGCCGAGGCTGTCGAGCAGGAAGGACGATTTGCGGTAGAGGCTGCCGCCCGACACCGCGGCGACGAAGTTGCCGATGAGGCCGGTGGCGATCGGCGCCTCGAACAGCACCGGGCAGGTGCGGGTGTCGAGCTTGCGGCCGTTGAGCCGGCGCACCGTGCGGGTGCCGGCGATGCGGCCGACGCTTTCAGCGGATTCCAGCTCGGCGGCATTACGGGCGCTGGTGTACCAGTAGTCGCGCTGCATCGCACCCTTGTCCTCGCCGATGACGGCGACCGACATGCCGTGGCGCGATCCGGCGTAGCCGTTGCAGAAGCCGAGGCTGTTGGCGTAGATGAACTGCGAAGTGTGCAGGCTGACGCCCGCGCCTTCGGAGTTGGTCAGCCGCTTGTCGACCGCCAGCGCCGCTGCTTCGCAGGCCTTGGCACGCTCGGCGGCTTCTTCGACGGAAAGCGGCCACGGGTGATAGAGGTCGAGGTCGGGCACGTCCTTCGCCAGCCTGTCGGCATCCGGCAGTCCGGCAGCATCGTCCTCGGCGGTGTAGCGGGCAATGGTCAGCGCCTTCTCCACCGCGCTTTTCAGCGCCGCTTCCGACAGATCCGAGGTCGCGGCGTGGCCGCGCCGCTGACCGATGTAGACGGTAACGCCGGCGCCCTTGTCCTTGTTGTACTCGATGGTCTCGATTTCACCCTGGCGCACGCTGACGTTCTGGCCGACGCCTTCGGATATTTCGGTGTCGGCGGCGGTGGCCCCCTGTCGGGCGGCGTGCTCGATGACGATCTGTGACAGGGCAATGAGCTGGTCGCGGGTATAGCTGAATTGGGAGCGGGACATATCGGCTTACAAAAAGAAATAGGGGTGCAATGTTTTTCAGGGCAGCACGTTTTATGTGGGCAGAAACTACAATGACGATCATAACAGCAACCGAAAGACCCGCCGTGCGCCTGATCGACCCCGATGCAGAGTTGGAATTCGACCCCGATGACGTCTATGACGGCCCCAGCAAGAGCCAGAAGAAGCGCGACGTCGAGGCCCTGCAGGACCTGGGCACGCTGCTTGTCAAATTACCTGACGCGCAATTCAAGCGCATCGAACTGCCGGACGAGCTGCGCGCGGCGGTGGCCGCCTGCCGCAAGATCACCCAGAACAGCGCGCTGCGGCGGCAGAAGCAATACATCGGCAAGTTGATGCGCGGCATCGACCCGGAACCGATCCAGGCGCAGCTCGACGCCTTCAACGGCGTGTCGGCGGCGGAAACCGCCAAGCTGCACCAGGCCGAGAAATGGCGCGACAAGCTCATCGCCGACAACGAGGCGCTGACGCTTTTCCTCAATAAATACCCCGACACCGACGCCACGCATCTGCGGCAGATCATCCGCAATGCGCGTGACGAGGCGGCGCGCAACAAGCCGCCGAAGGCCTTTCGCGAGATCTTCCGGGTGATCCGCGAGGCGATGCAGAAAGTGGATTGATCCGCGAAACGACGCGAAGGAAAATCTTGAAGGGCGTTTTTCGCGCACTTCGCGGATATTAAGGCGTTTGAGCCGGGAGAGACCGCATGTGGAGACGTGTCGTCAAATTTGTCTTGAGCCTGCCGTTCCTGGTCGTCGCCGGGCTGTTCGGACTGTATCTGGTGTTCGGTTTTTTTCTGGTCAATCCGCTGGCGCAGAAGCTGCTGCCCTGGATCGGCGAGGAAAAGCTCGCCAGCCGTCTGAGTGCCGACGAGGTCAGGTTCAATCCGCTCACGCTCGAAGCCACGGTCGACAATCTCAGGCTGGCCGAAATGAGCGGTGCGCCGCTGGCAGGCTTCGACCAGCTCTATCTCAACCTCGAAACCACTGGCCTGTTCCGTTGGGCCTGGCGCATCCGGGACATCCAGCTCGGCCGGCCGCATGCAACCCTTGAGGTCCGACCCGGCGGCAAGCTCAACTGGGCGGCGCTGATCGCCCGGCTCAACGAGGACAAACCCCCCCCGAGCGACACCATTGCACGGCTGCTGATCGACCACATCAAGATCGACAACGGCGATATTGAATACATCGATGCCAACCGGGTGGGTGAGCCGTTCAAGTTCTCGCTGCAGCCGCTCGGCATCGAGCTCGACGGCCTGTCGACCCTGCCGGAAGACCGCGGCGATTACCTGATCGCCGCCAGGCTGCCGGAGCAGGGCGGTACTCTCAAGTGGAAGGGCGATATCGGGCTGAATCCCGTGGCGTCGAGTGGCGAAGTCGGTTTGCAGGGGGTGAAGCTGACCAAGCTGCTGCGCGCGATCAAGAGCCCACGCAATTTCGAACTGCCGTCCGGCACCCTGGCTGCCGGTCTGCGCTACCGCTTTGCCATGGTGCGCGAGGACTCCGGCGCCGACGTGCCGTGGCTGCAGGTCAGCGGCGCCAACCTGATCGTGCAGAACCTGGTACTGGCGCCGCGTGGCGGCGGCGTCCCGGTGCTGGAGCTGGCCGAAGCGCGCGTCAGCGATGCGAACCTCGATCTGGCCGGTCGGGAAATCAAGGTGGCCGGCGTCAGCCTGAGCGGTGGCAGGCTTGCCGCGACGCGCGACGTCCGCGGCGCGCTCGACTGGCAGACGTTGTTCGCGGCAGCGGGTAAAGGCGCGCTGGCGAAAAAGGACGCTGCCGCGCAGCCCGCTGCGGACAAGCCGGCACCGGCGAAGCCATGGAAAGTCGGCATTGCCGAAATCAGCCTGGCCGACTGGGCGGCGCGTTTTACCGACCAGGGCTATGCGCGGCCTTTGAGTGTGAGCACCGAGGGCTTCAGCCTGACTGCGGCCCTGGCCGGCGAGGTGGGGGCGACGCCAGCGATCGAAATCGGGCCGGTGAATGCGGCGCTGGGGCGGGTTCAGGTGCAGTCGGGCGCGCAGCAGGTGGCCGAACTGCAGCGTGTGGCGCTGATCAACGCGGGGCTGAAACTGGCCGACAAGCACCTGGTCATCGAGGCGCTCGAACTGAATGGCGCCAGGACCACGGTGGCGCTGGACAAGAAGAAAAACCTCAACTGGAACGCCATCCTGCAGAAGGCTCCCGGCGCCCCGGCGGCACCGGCGCCAGCCGAGGCAGGCGCTTCCGCCATGGACGTGCAGCTGGCCCGCCTGAGCCTCGACGGCATCGAGGTCGGCTTCGTCGACCAGTCGCCCGCGAAGCCGGTGCGGCTCGATCTGGTGCAGGGCTTTGTCACGCTGAAGGACCTGAGCCTCGACCTGGACAAGGCGGTGCCGCTGGAAGCCGGCTTCGCACTCCGGCAGGGGGGACGCTTCAACGCCGGGGGCAGCGTCGTTCCCGGCAAGGCTTCGGGCCGGCTGGACCTGCGGCTGGTGGGGGTGTCGCTGAAGCCCTTCGCGCCCTACGTCAACCAGTTTGCCCGCCTCAACCTGCATTCGGGCACGGCGGCGACCCGCGGCAAACTGACGTTCGCGCAGGCAAAATCGGGCATGCGGCTCGATTACGGCGGCGGCTTCGCGATCGATGATCTGGCCATCACCGAAGAGGAGACCGAGGAGGCCTTCCTCGGCTGGCAGAAGCTCGCGTCGAACAGCCTGCGGGTCGGGCTGGCGCCGAACCGGCTGCGCATGAACGAACTGGTCGCCACCCATCCCTTCGGCAAGGTGATCGTCTTCGAGGACCGGACTGTCAACCTGCAGCAGATCCTGCGCACCCCGCCGTCAAAGACCTCGGCGCCGCCACTCGCCAAGGGTTCGGCCAAACCCGCGACAAAGCCGGACGAGGCGCCGCCCGCGTTCCCGCTGGCCATCGAGCGCCTGCGCATCGTCGGCGCCAACGCGGAATTCGCCGATCTCTCGCTGACGCCGCAGTTCGGCGCCCGCATGCACGACCTCGGCGGCGTCATCACCGGCCTGTCGAACGACCCGGCGACGACGGCGCAGGTGGAGCTCGACGGCAAGGTCGACGACTACGGCTCGGCGCGCGTTCGCGGCTCGATCCAGCCGTTCCGTGCCACCGACTTCACCGACCTCAAGCTGACCTTCCGCAACCTGGAAATGACCAAGCTGACGCCGTATTCGGGTAAGTTCGCCGGACGCAGGATCGATTCGGGCAAGCTTTCGGTCGACCTCGAGTACAAGATCAAGGATCGCCAGCTGGCGGGTGAAAACAAGTTCATCGTCAACAAACTCCGGCTTGGCGAACGCATCGACAGTCCCGACGCGATAAACCTGCCGCTCGACCTCGCGATCGCGCTGCTGGAAGACAGCAACGGCATCATCGACCTCGATCTGCCCATTTCCGGAAGCCTTGACGATCCCAAGTTCAGCTACGGCAGGATCATCTGGAAAGCCATCGTCAACGTGTTGACCAAGCTGGTGACTGCACCCTTTCGCGCGCTCGGCAAACTGCTCGGTGTGAGTTCGGAAAAGCTCGAATCGGTCGACTTCGATCCCGGCAGCAGCGCGCTGCTGCCGCCCGAACAGGAGAAGCTCAAGACCATCGCCGAGGCGCTGGCCAAGCGGCCCGCCCTGACGCTGACCCTGGAACCGGGCTACGACCCCGCAGCCGACCGGCGTGCCCTGCAGGAACGCGCCATCCGCGACGAAGCAGCAACTGTGGCTGGCATCAAGCTCGAACCCGGAGAAGCCCCCGGCCCGGTGGACGTGAACCTTTACAAAATCCAGACCTGGCTCGAGGACCGCTACGCCGAACAGGTCGGCAAGGAGGACTACAAGAAACTGCGTGCCAGCTTCCGGGACAAGGATGCGGGCGTGATGGAAAGCGAGTTGGTGGAGCGCCTTGCGCGCCGCTTCAAGGCCCGCGACGATGGCCCGGCCTCCGCCTTCCACGCCGAACTGCTGGAACGCCTGACCCGGCAGACGAAAATCGACGACGATGTGCTGATCAAGCTCGCCGAGACACGCGGACAGGTAATCCGCGATGAGCTGATCGGGATCGGACTCGATGCCGGCCGTGTCAGCATGGCCGCGGCGACCACGCAGACTGCCAAGGACAATCTGGTGGGCAGCAGGATGAGCCTGGGGGCGGGCAAGACACTGGCGGCTGAAGCCGCACCCGCGGATGTTCCCGCTGCGGCCACGCCTTGAAACGGATTCAAGCGCTACGGTGCGATGCCGTTAAAGGCGGGCCAATGACTCTGCCGGTGCCATCATGACTTTCCGCCGAATTCGAATCCTGTTGCTGCTGGGGGTGCTGGCCGCTGTGGCCGGCATGACCTGGCTGGAGCAGTCCATGGTGCGCGCCTGGCGGGCACCGCTGGCGGTGACGGTGATTCCGATCAACGGCGACGACTCGGTGCCGGCGGCAGAGACGATCCGCGCGCTGCAGGTGGGCGATTTCGACGACATCAATGCCTTTCTCGAACGCGAGACGGCGCGCTACGGGGTGAAGCAGTCGCCGGCCATGCAGGTCACCTTGCTGCCGGAGTCGAAGCAGAAACCACCGGCGCCGCCGCGCGACGGCAGCGTGCTGAAAACCATGTTCTGGAGCTTGCAGCTGCGCTGGTGGGTGTACCGGCAGTCGGACGCGTGGTTGCCGCAGCTGGGCACGATCAAGCTGTTCGTGCTGTATCACGCGCCGCAGGACGGTCTGGCGCTGGAGCATTCGCTGGGGCTGCAGAAAGGCCTGATCGGCGTGGTGCACGCCTTTGCCGATCCCCGGCAGACGCGGCAGAACAATATCGTCATCGCGCACGAGCTGTTGCATACGCTGGGCGCGACCGACAAATATGCCGCCGGGGGCTTGCCGGTCTATCCGCAGGGCTATGCCGAGTCCGAACTGCCACAACATCTGCCGCGCCGCGAGGCCGAGATCATGGCCGGGCGGCTGGTGGATGCCGCCGGCCGGCTGGTGATGCCGCCCAGTCTGGAGCGGTGCGTGATGGGTGCGATGACCGCCCACGAGGTCAATGTCGACGAGGGCTTCAGGCGGCGTTTTGCCTCCACCCGCAAGGAGTAGGCCGTGGTTGTCCCCGCAAGGGGGAGGCCGTGGTTGTAAAGCCGATAAATCGGCAACAGCCACGCACTAAAGCCGATGAATCGGCAACAACCACGCGCTAAAGACGCTGAAGCGTCAACAACCACGCTCAGGGCGCTGAACGGCGCCGCTGGTTGAGCCGCCCCAGACCGAAGTGGATGAAGGCCAGTGCGGCGAACACCGGCCCCAGCAGGTTGAGCAGGGGGACGAATTGCACCAGCCCGGTTAGCAGGCCCAGTCCCCACCAGCCAGTTCGCTCGCTCCCGAACAGCGCCGCCATTTCTTCGGCGCTGGCGTGTTCGGCGATGGCGTCGTAGCGGAACAGGCGCTGGTTCAGATACGCGGCGGCCACGAAGGGCACGATCACGCCGACGCCGATCAGCCACAGCGGCAGCGTCACCAGCCACAGGGCAACGAACAAGACGATTGCGACGACGGCGTTCCACAGGCTGCCGACCAGACCGCCGCCGTTTTCGCGCCTGAGTTCTGGATAATCTCGCCCGGCCACCACACGAATCAGCGCAGGCATGCCGAACAGCGCGGTGATGACGAGCGCGGTCAGCATCACCAGCGGCACGAACAGCATGAGGTGCAACAGCGCCTGGATGCCATGGGCGATCCAGGCCGGTTCGAGCTCGGCCAGCCAGGTCTGGATGCCGATGGCGTCGAGCCCCTGCGCGATCCAGCCGGAGAAGGTGCTCCAGAACGTCACCCCCAGCACCAGCCACAGCAGCAGGGCGACCAGCATCGGCCATACCACCACCCACAGCACGCGCAGGTTGAAGAGGTCGCGCAGGGCGCGCGCCAGCGCGTCGAGCACCGTCATGCGGGCGACCGCAGCGCGGATTTCGGGCGAAACACGGCGATCGTGTCGGCGCGCGCTTCGAGGTACGGCCCGCCGATGAGGTCGATGCAGTAGGGCACGGCGGCGAAGATGCCGTCGAGCGTTTCCTTGATCGCCTTGGGCTGCCCCGGCAGGTTGAGGATCAGGCTGGCGCCGCGCGTCACCCCGACCTGACGCGACAGAATCGCAGTCGGCACATACTTCAGCGACACCGCGCGCATCTGCTCGCCGAAGCCGGGCAGTACCTTGTGCGCCACCGCCAGCGTCGCCTCCGGGGTGACGTCGCGCGGCGCCGGGCCGGTGCCGCCGGTGGTGAGGATGAGCGAACAGTGCTCAATGTCGGCCAGCTCGATCAGCGTGGCTTCGATCCCTGCCTGCTGGTCGGGAATCAGCCGGGTGACGAATTGCGCGGGGTTGGCCAGCACCTCGCCGAACCAGGCTTCGAGTGCGGGCAGGCCGCGGTCTTCGTAGATGCCGCTGCTGGCACGGTCGCTGATGGAAACCAGGCCGATGCGAATGGAATCGTGGGTCATGTGGTCATAAAAGAGGATTGTGCGAGGGCCTGAATTTATCAGAATGCAGACTAAGTGGATGAGGAGAGCGGAATGAAACGGATCGGGATGCTGCTGGCGACAGGCTTTTTGTGGGCAACGACGGTGCTGGCCGACCCGCCGCCGGGCTATCCGTTTGTCGGCTACGATGCCGGCCTGGCGGCGGCGCGCGCAAGCGGCAAGCCGATCTTTCTCTACTTCGGGCGCTACGGCTGCGCATGGTGCGACCACACCAACAAACAGACCTTCTCCGACGCGGCGTTGAAACAGTTGTACACGAAAAACTATACGCTGGTCTACGTCGACGCCGAATCGGGCAAGCGGCTGACGCTGCCCTCCGGCGAGCGCATCACCGAGGCCGAACTGGGGGTGCGGCTGCAGGCTTTCGCCACGCCGCTGTTCGTCTACCTGACGCCACAGGGCGACAAAATCATGCAGATTCCCGGCTTCAAGACAGTGCAGGATTTTCGCGATTACGACCGCTACGTGCGTGGCGGACATTACAAGCAGGAGACCCTGCTTGAATTCCTGGGTGGTAAGTCGTGAGGGCGGCGGTGCTGCTGCTGGCGCTGTTGGCGTCGTCTGCGCACGCCGCGTGGGAATGGAGCGCGCCGCTCACCGTCAACTCGGTTCGTAGTGCGGCGATCTTCCCGCATCTGGAATCGGCCAATCGCCGCGGCGTCGCGGTGTCGGGCGGCACCGTGGCGGTGGTGTGGGAAGACAACCGCGACGGCAGCCCGCAGTGCTATCTGGCGACTAAGCCCGCGGCCGCGGCGGCCTTCCAGATGGAGATCCGGCTGAGCCAGGGCGACTGCTACGAACCGGTGGTGGCAGCCCTCGGCGACGGTCGCTTTGTGGCGGCGTGGGAAGAAGCCGGCACGGCGCATGCGCGGCTGCTGCCCGGCGGCGCGGTACTGAAGTTGTCCGACGCCGAGGCGGCGCAGGTCACGCTGGCCGCAGCGGGAGAGCGGATCTATGCCGCGTGGGCCGAACAGACCGGGCGCTTCCGCCGCATTGTCGTCGCCCGGCTGGCGTTGGAAGGGGATGCGCTCAGCGTGAAGACACGACGGCCGGTCGAAGCGAAAAAACCGGCCGACGAACAGGGCTGGCCGGCGCTGGCCACCAAGGGAGACGGCAGCGTGACGGTGGCGTGGGAGGACCGGCGCAACCACCACACGGTGCCGATGGTGAGCACCAGCCGCGACGGCCGCCGCTTTGCGCGGCCGGCCCGCCTGACCGACCAGGCGAGCGGTGCCAGCGCGGAGGGACTGGGTGCGGGGACCGGCGCGATGCGCCCCACACTCACCGCCTGGGGCGGGCAGGGCGTGGTGGCGGTGTGGCTCGACAAGCGCGATTTCCTTTCCGGCTATGACGTGTATGCGGCGCTGGATGGCGGGACGCGCCGCTTCGGCAAGAATATCCGGGTGCAGGACAGCTTCGGCGACAACATGGTGCAGTGGCATGCGGCGGTCGTCGGCGACGCCGGTGGCCGGCTGCTGGCACTGTGGGACGACGCCCGCGACGGCACGCCGGATGTGTGGCTGTCCGAGTGGGACGGCAAGGCCTTCGGTGACGACGTGGCGGTGCCCGCTGCGTCAGGGCTGGGCGCGCAATCCGACCCGGTGGGGACGCTGGATGCCGCCGGATCGCTGCATGTGGTGTGGCTGGATCACGACGAAAAAGCGGGCACGCGTGTCCGCTATGCACGCGCCGTGCGCAAGTAAAGATTTTGAATCAGATCCAGCCGCGCCGCTTCAGCCGCCGGTACAGCAAGGCGACCGCCGCGCCGGTCGTCAGCAGCAGCACCGGGTAGGCCCACGGCCACGTCAGTTCCGGCATCATCGCGAAGTTCATGCCGTACAGGCTGAACACCACCGTGGGCAAGGCGAGCAGCGCACCCCAGCCGGCCAGCTTCTGCACCGATTCGTTCTGCTTCAGCGACAGCGAGGCGAGATGGAACTGCATCGCGTCCGAGGTCGACATGCGCAGGCGGTCGATCACGGCCGACACCCGCATCGCATGGTCGTGGATGTCGCGGTAATAGGCCTTGAGTTCCTTGGTGGACAACTCCGGGTGCAGGCGAATCAGGTTCTGGGTGATTTCCTGTATCGGTTCGGCGGCGTCGCGCAACGCGGTCAGATCGCGCTTCATGGCGTAGAGCCGTTCCAGCATGTCGCGCCCAGGCTTTGTACTGCTGATCAATTGGCTCTCCAGTGACTGGAAGCGGTCCTGCATGCTTTCGATCACCGGCCTGAACCGGTCGACGATGAGGTCGAGCACCAGGTACAGCGCATAGGGCGCGGCCGCCTTGATGCCATTGGGGGGGCGCTGCAGGCGGTCGCTCACCCGCTGGTAGCCGGCGCCGTTGTCGTGGCGGATGGCGACGACGTAGTTGCTGCCGGCAAACACGTGCGTTTCGCCGATCTCCATGCGCGCGTCGCATAACTGCACCGTGCGCGTCGCAATGAACATGTGCCCTTCATATTCCTCGAGCTTGGAGCGCTGGTGGGTGGAAATCGCATCTTCCAGCGCCAGCGCATGCAGCCCGAGCTCATCGCCCAGGCGGGTGATGGTCTGGTTGTCGGGCGATTTCAGCTCGACCCAGATGAAACGATCCGGCTGGCCGACGTGGTCGCTGATGTCGTCGAGGGAAATGGCCCGAGCTTTGGAATCGTGGAAGAGCAGACAGTCGATGACGTTCCCCTGCGGCAACTGGTAAATAGCCCTCAGAACGGCAGCACGAGGCCGGGCGCCGCCTCGTGAAACACGCGGCGGAAGTCGGCCTGGATCCGCTCCAGCGCGGAGGCAGAGTCGGCCTCGAAGCGCAGCACGATCACCGGCGTGGTGTTCGACGGGCGGGCCAGGCCGAAGCCGTCGGCGTATTCCACGCGCAGGCCGTCGAGGGTGATGATTTCCTGGGCGTCCGGGAAGCGCGCGGTTTTCTGCAGCGTGTCCATCAGCGCGTAATGCTCGCCCTCGGCCATCTTGATATTGAGTTCGGGCGTGTTCAGCGTGTCGGGCAGGCCGTGCAGGGTGGCGTCGATGTCGGCCTGTCTGGACAGGTATTCGAGCAGGCGCGCACCGGCATACATCCCGTCGTCGAAGCCGTACCAGCGTTCCTTGAAGAACACGTGGCCCGACATCTCGCCGGCCAGCAGCGCGCCGGTTTCCCTCATCTTGGCCTTGATGAAGCTGTGCCCGGTCTTCCACAGCAGCGGGCGACCGCCGCGGTCTGTGATCCAGCCGAACAGCTTGCGCGTGGATTTCACGTCGAAAATGATTTCGGCGCCGGGGTTGCGGGAGAGCACGTCGTCGGCGAACAGCATCAGCTGGCGGTCGGGGAAAATGATGCTGCCGTCCTTGGTGACCACGCCCAATCGGTCGCCATCGCCGTCGAACGCCAAGCCGATTTCGGCGTCGCTGGTTTTCAGCGCGGCGATCAGGTCCTGCAGGTTCTTCGGCTGCGAGGGGTCGGGGTGGTGGTTGGGGAAGTTGCCGTCGACCTCGCAGAACAGTTCCTCAACCTGGCAGCCCATGTCGCGGTACAGCTTGGGGGCGAATGCGCCGGGCACGCCGTTGCCGCAGTCGACGATGATCTTCATCGGGCGCGCAAGCTTGACGTCGGAGACGATGCGCGTGAGGTATTCGCCGGCGATGTCGTATTCGCGGTAGCTGCCGGCGCCGTGCGCCAGATCGTTGTTCACCAGCCGCTCGCGCAGTTTCTGGATGGTGTCGCCCGACAGGGTTTCGCCGCCGAGCACCATCTTCAGGCCGTTGTAGTCGGGTGGATTGTGGCTGCCGGTGACCATCACCGCACTGTCCGTCTTCAATTGATATGCCGCGAAATAAGTCATCGGCGTGGCGACCATTCCCAGGTCCACCACGCCGATACCGGCCTTCTGGATGCCGCGCGCCAGGGCGGCGGCCATGTCGGGTCCCGACAGGCGGCCATCGCGCCCGATGCAGATTTCGTGCTGGCCGCGCGTCACCGCTTCGGAACCGATGGCGTGGCCGATGGCCTCGACGATTTCCGGCGTGAAGGTCTTGCCGACGATGCCGCGAATGTCGTAGGCCTTGAAGATTTCCTTGGGGTATTCCACAGTGCGCTCCCTGATTGATATTGCGTCGATTCTACCTGTCGGCACTCCGGCAGCCAGCCGAAATCGATGAAATCGTCGTCCGGATGCGAGCGGCGGAATACGGCTGGACTGGCGGGTTGATCCTTAATGCAGCACCGCAGGCGGGGTGCGCATGGGCGGCGTACCGCCGACCTGGAGCGGCGAGGCATGGTGCAGCACCATGCGCCAGCCGTCGGCTTCCCTGCGATACACATTGGTTGCCAGAATCGGCGGGCGCGGCTCGGCTTCCTGCCCGATGACCAGGTATTCGCGCACGATGCGGATGACCTGGCCGGCCTCGCGTATTTCATGCGCGACTTCGACCTGCACGCGGAACTGCCCGGCGGCCTCGAACATGCTGTGCCAGCCGGCCGCTACGGCGGCGCGCCCGTCCAGCGGCGCGGCCAGCGGATGGATGCAGGCGATGCTGTCGTCGAGGGCCCACACCGCCATCATGGCGTCGAGGTTGCGCGCCTCGAAGGCGGCGTAGAAAGCGGCTTCGACGGATTCGGGGGTGGAGTGGGTGCGTTCGGGCATGACTCTCGGATTGCGTGATAACAACCGGAATTGTAGCGAGGGAGGCGTCAATTCATTCGAATATAGCCCGTCGTTGCGACCGCGGAGGAAGCGGGCAAGTCGTCAGCGAGCACGATTCGGAGCTGTGCCGTCGTCAGGATATGTTCGACGCGACCGATCCGTCATCGACGACGCAGAGGTCGGTGCGGCCAGGAGCCTGTCGGACTTGAAGAATCGAAGCGAAAATTCGGCTGGGCGAGGGCAGCCCCAAGGGATACCGTCCCGACGGGACATAATTTTGACGGTTTCGCCGGGCAATAGTCGTTCTATTGCCCAAGAAGGCGGCGAAATATGAACCGGCCAGGCGGATTTGCAGCCGATTTCCTTCAAGTCCGACAGGCTCCTGGATATAAAATCACGGCAATCCGCGCTGCCGCCCTCAAAACCACTCGTCCCCGCGCAGGTAGCGCCACTGTCCCACCGGCAGCTTTCCCAGCGGGACGCGGCCGAGGCGGATGCGTTTCATCGACAGCACCTGCAGGCCGACGGCTTCGCACAGGTGCGCGATCTGTCCCGGTAGAGCGCCTTTCAGCGCCACCCGCAGGCGGGTTTCGTTTTGCCAGCTGACCTTGATGGCGGGCGGGGTCTTGCCGTGGTAAGGGATGCCCCGGTTCAGCCGCTTGAGCCCGTTGGCGGCCAGTTCACCCGCGACTTCGACGACGACTTCGTGCTCCAGGGTGGCGGCGTCTTCAGTCAACTTGCGCGCGATGCGCCAGTCCTGGGTGAACACGACGAGGCCGCTGGCGTCGGTTTCCAGCGGCACGCATAGGGTCAGCTGGGCGAAGTGTTTTTTCAGCGGACGCAGGCCGGAGGTGTCCTCGGTCCACAGATTGGCGGAGGTGAGCAACTGCGACGCGGGCGGCTCGCCGTCGATCATGTGATAGCCAGGCGGCTTGTGCAGCAGCAGGGTGACCGGTTCGGTCTGGCTGGGGTCGGCCCTTGGGTCGATTTCGATGCGCTGGTCGGTGACGCGGAACTGCGGCTCCTCGACGACGATGCCGTCAACCCGCACCCAGCCGCCGGCGATGAACTGCTCGGCTTCGCGACGCGAGCAGCCACGCAGTTCGGCGACGCGTTTGGCAAGGCGGACGGGTTCGGTCATGGCGGTCGGACGTGCGGGTGGAGCTGCGAGTTTACGCCGGACGGGCGGCGTGCACAGCACGGGCGCATGGCCGCGGTGGAAATGCGGTTGTTATTGCGCGTGCCGGCGCGGTATGCTTTTGGACCCATTAACCCGATCGCCGCTTGATCGCTTGCTTCCGGAGACGCCCATGAAAACTGCACTTGCGCTGTCATTGTTGTTTTTTACCTCTTCCGCCCTCGCCGCGGTGATCGGCAGAGATGTCACGTACCAGGCGGGCGATACCGTCATGAAGGGCTATCTGGCATACGACGATGCGGTCCACGGTAAGCGCGCCGGGGTGCTGGTGGTGCCCGAGTGGTGGGGCGCCAACGATTACGCGAGAAAGCGCGCGCGCATGCTGGCGGAGGCCGGCTATGTGGCCCTGGTGGTCGACATGTACGGCAGCGGCCAGGTGGCCGACAATCCGAAGGATGCCGGTGCGCTGGCGGGCAGCGTCAACAAGAATCCTCCGCTGGCCTACGCGCGTTTCGATGCCGCGCGCCGCTTCCTCGACCAGCAGCCCAACGTGAAGCAGGGCGAGATCGCCGCGCTGGGCTACTGCTTCGGCGGCGGCGTGGTGCTCAACATGGTGCGTTCGGGCATGCCGCTGAAATCGGCGGTCAGCTACCACGGCGTGCTGGCGACCGATATATCGGTCAAGCCAGGCGGCATCAAGACCAAGCTGCGCATCTTCCATGGCGAGGCCGACCCCATCGTGCCGCCCGAGCAGGTCGAGGCGTTCAAGACCGAGATGGACAATGCCAAGGCCGACTACATGTTCGTGGCCTACCCCGGAGTGAAGCATACCTTCACCAACCGCGAAGCCGACAGCTACGCTGCGCAGTTCGGGCTGCCGCTCAAATACGACAACGCGGCCGATACCGATTCGTGGACGCGCACGCTGGAGTTCCTCAAGGCGACCCTCAAATAATGGCCGACTGCGACCACGACGACTGCCACATGCCGCGCGGCGGCGGCCTCGGCATTCCGCAGACCGGGCCGTTCGACCCGGTCGCGTTCGAGCAGGCGGTCAACGCCATGCTCGTCGCCTGCGGGGTGGCGCCGGATTCGGTGCATACCGGGCGCACCGCCGAGCGGGTGCGCGAGCTGTGGCAGCGCCGCCTGCTCGGCGGCTACGCGATCGAACCCGCCGTCGCGCTGGGCGAGGGTTTTGCCGACGACCGCGACGACATGGTGGTGGTACGCGGCATCGCGGTGCACGGCGTGTGCCCGCATCACCTGGTGCCGTTTCGCGGGGTGGCGCACGTGGCCTACATTCCCGGCGGGCGGCTGCACGGCTTCGGCCGCATCGCGCGCATGGTCGATGCCATCGGCCACCGCTTCACCTACCAGGAATGGATGACGCGCGACATCGCCGAGGCGCTGGTGACGCACGGGCAGGCGCTGGGCGCGGCCTGCATCGTCGAGGCCGAACAGTTGTGCCTGTTGCTGGGTGAAGACCGGCGCGGCGACGAGCGGGTCGTCACGCAGGCGTTCACCGGCTGCTTCCGCGACAGCGACCAGATGCGCAACGAGTTCCTGCACGCGGTGGCGCAGTCCGACTTGCGATAGGAGGCTTCCCGCATGGCTTTCCCTTCCCACAAGCCGGCCACACGGGTATTGCCGCCCGCGCCCTATGCCGCGGCGCTGCTTGGCGGCTGGTGGCTGGACCACAACTTTCTGGCCTTGACATGGGACTGGGGCACGGCGACGCGGCCGCTGGGTTGGCTGCTGATTGGCATCGGGCTGGCGTTGTTCATCTGGACGCTGGTGACCTTCTGGCGCCATCGCACCACGGTCAACCCCTATAAGGCGGCGTCCAGCCTGTGCATCGGCGGGCCGTTTCGCTTCAGCCGTAATCCGATCTATGTCGGCGACTGGTTCATCTTCGCCGGGGTGTCGCTGCTGCTGGCCACGGTATGGCCGCTGCTGTTCGCGCCACTGATCTGGGCCATGCTGCGCTACGGCGTGATCCGCCACGAGGAAGCGCACCTGCACGCCCGCTTCGGTGACGCCTACCGCGAGTATCAAGCACGGGTGCGGCGATGGCTGTAAGGTCCTGCGCCGAATGTCCTCCGCCGCCGGGCAGTGGTGGGGAATTTCGCCAGCTGACGCACCCTTAAGCCAGGCCGAATAGTTCGTGGGCGTTGCGCGTGGTGGCCTGCGCCACGGTGGCCAGGTCAATTCCGCGCAGTTCGGCCAGGGTCTGCGCGATGCGCGGCAATTCGCCGGGCGCATTGCGGCCACGCCCGACCCATACCGGCGGCATGTCGGGACTGTCGGTTTCCAGCACGATCGCCTCCAGCGGCAGGTCGACCGCCAGTCGCCGCAGGTTGTTGGCGCGCGGCCAGGTGAAGGCGCCGCCGAATCCCAGCTTGAACCCCAGCTTGATGAATACGTCCGCCTGTTGCGGACTGCCGTTGAATGCATGGGCGATGCCGCCGCGCACGCCGATCCTGCGCAGATGCTTGAGCAGGTCGTCGTTGGCGCGGCGGCAGTGCAGCAATACCGGCAGGTCGAATTCGCGCGCGATCTTGAGTTGTGCGATGCAGAAATACTCCTGGGTCGGATAGTCGAGGTCGACGAAACGGTCGAGCCCGATTTCGCCGATCGCCACCGGGCGCTGCGTCTCGACCTGCGCGCGCAGGTCCGCCAGGTGCGCGGGGTGGTGCACGCCGATGTACATCGGGTGCAGCCCCCATGCCGGCAGGCAGCCGGGGTAGCGCGCGCAGGTTGCGGCCACCGCGGCGAAGCCCTCGCGGCTGACGCTGGGAATCACCAGCGTGGTGACGCCGCCGGCGACGGCGCGCGCGTACTCGGCATCGCGGTCGGCATTAAACTCTGCCGCATCGAGATGGCAGTGGGTATCGATAAAAAACGGCGCCCTGGAAGACGCCGTTTCGTTTGCTGCTGCCATCAAGGTTCAGTCGTTGCTGGCAAAGCCCAGCAGGTGCAGCAGGCTGGTGAACAGGTTGAAGATCGCGACGAACAGCGTGACCGTCGCCATGATGTAATTGGTCTCGCCGCCGTGGATGATGTTGCTGGTCTCGTACAGGATGAGGCCGGACATCAAGAGCACGAACATCGCGGACACTGCCAGCGACAGGCCGGGCATGTCGAAGAAGATCGCACCGATACCTGCGAGGAAAGCGACCAGGATGCCAACCATGAGGAATCCGCCCATGAAGCTGAAGTCTTTGCGGGTGGTCATCACGTAGGCCGACAGGCCGAGGAAGATCGCGGCGGTGCCGCCCATCGCCATCATCACCACCTGGGTGCCGTTGGGCAGCGACAGATAGGCGTTGAGGATGGGGCCGAGCGTGTAGCCCATGAAGCCGGTGAGCGCGAACACGAAGGCGATGCCGAGGCCGCTGTCGCGGAACTTGGTGGTCAGGAACAACAGACCGAAATAGCCGACCAGGGTGATGATCATGCCGGGGTGCGGCAGGTTCAGCGACATCGACAGGCCGGCGGTGAGCGCGGAGAATGCCAGCGTCATCGACAGCAGCATGTAGGTGTTCTTGACGACCTTGTTGGTCGAGGCTACCGCAGACTGGCTGCGGCCGAGGGTGGTGACTTGCGGGTTCATGTGGTTTCCTCACGTGAATTGAAAACGGCAGTGCCAGTACAGAGTGTTGTAGCGGGCACAGGTTCCCGAGTGCTTCGGGTTTGGGGTGAGCATACCGGGATGCGGCGGCAGTTTCCACCCTGCGGCCGCAGGGGTTGCGCGTGCACGCCGTTACTCGCCGGGTTTTGTGTCGCGCATCATGAGGTTCATCAGCTCGCCCGGCATTGGAAAGACAATGGTATTGGTCTTGTCGCCGGCGATGAGGGAGAGCGTCTGCAGATAGCGCAACTGCATCGCCTGTGGCCGGCCGGAAAGAACTTCGGCGGCGGCAAGAAGCTTTTCCGAGGCCTGCAGTTCGCCTTCGGCATGAATGATCTTGGCACGCCGTTCGCGCTCGGCTTCCGCCTGTTTGGCGATCGCGCGCACCATGGTTTCGTCGATGTCGACATGCTTGATCTCGACGTTGGAGACTTTGATGCCCCAGGCGTCGGTCTGCGTGTCCAGTGCCTGCTGGATATCGGTGTTGAGGGTTTCCCGTTCGGCCAGCATCTGATCGAGTTCGTGCTTGCCCAGTACCGAGCGCAGTGTGGTTTGCGCCAGCTGGCTGGTGGCATTGAGGTAGTCCTCCACCTGCAGGATCGACTTGGCCGGGTCGATGACGCGGAAATACACCACCGCGTTGACCTTCACCGACACGTTGTCGCGCGAGATCACGTCCTGGCTCGGCACGTCGAACACCACGGTGCGCAGATCCACCCGTACCATCTGCTGGATGCCGGGAATGATGATGACCAGCCCCGGCCCCTTCACCTTCCAGAAGCGCCCGAGCATGAACACCACGCCGCGCTCGTATTCGCGCAGGATGCGGATGCTGGAAACCAGCAGCGCGACGACAATAAAGACGATGGTGATGCCGCCGAATTCAAACATGATCATTCTCCTTGCAAGGGTTCAACGTCCAGAATCAGGTCGTGGCGAGCCCGCACCCGCACCCGGCTGCCGCGCTTCAGCGGCACGCTGCTGCGCACCCGCCACTGCTCGCTGTGGATGCGGGCCCAGCCCTCGTGTTCCATGTCGTCGAGGATTTCACCGCGGGCGCCGACCATTTCCTCGGCACCGGTCACCACCGGCCGCGCGCGTGCCTTGAGCGCCATGCCGACGACAAAGAAGCTGAACAGGCCGCTGATCACCGCCACCGGGATAATCAGCACCCACGGAATGCCGTAGCCGGGAACGTTGGTGTCGATCAGCATCACCGAGCCGATGACGAAGGCGGTGAGTCCGCCCAGCCCCAGCGCGCCGAAGCTGGGTACAAAGGCCTCAGCAATCATCAGGACAATGCCGAGGATGATCAATGCCAGCCCGGCATAGCTGATCGGCATGACCTGCAGCGCGAACAGTGCGAGCAGCAGGCAGATGCCGCCGACCACGCCGGGAAACAGCATGCCGGGGTTGGAAAATTCGTAGATCAGCCCGTAGATGCCGAGCAGCATCAGAATGTAGGCGATGCCGGGGTCGCCGATGACCGACAGCAGGCGGCTGCGCCAGTCGGGCTGGACGCGTTCGATGACGGCATTGGTGGTGTCGAGGGTCAGTGTCTGGCCGTCCATCTGGATGACGCGGCCATTGACCTGTTTCAGCAGGTCGTCGAGGTCGGTCGCCACCAGGTCGATTACTTTCAGTTCCAGCGCCTCGGAGGCAGACAGGCTGACGGCTTCGCGCACCGCCCGCTCGGCCCACTCGGCATTGCGTCCGCGCAGTTCGGCCAGCCCGCGGATATAGGCCGCCGCATCGTGTATCGCCTTGCGCATCTTGGGATCGCCCGGCGGCGGAACGTTGGCAGGTTTGGCGGCGTCGGGTTTGTCGCCGCCGCCGGTCGGTGCCAGTTCGACCGGCGTTGCCGCCCCCAGATTGGTTGCCGGTGCCATCGCCGCGATGTGGCTGGCGTACAGGATGTAGGTGCCGGCACTGGCGGCGCGGGCGCCCCTGGGCGAGACATAGGTGGCGACCGGGACCGGTGAGGCGAGGATGGCCTTGATGATGTCGCGCATCGCGGTGTCGAGACCGCCCGGCGTGTCCATCTCGATCACGATCAGATGCGCCTGGTCCCCGATCGCCTTGGTCATGCCGCGCAACAGGTAGTCCGTGCTGGCCGGGCTGATCGCGCCCTGTACCGTCAGCACCCGCACCATCGCCGCGCCGGCAGGCGCGACCAGCCCCAGGATCAGGCAGGCGGGCAGGATAAGGCGCGACAGGAAGCGAAGCAGGTTGGCCATGGCTTCACTTTAGACCGAAAAAGCAGGCTTGCCCCGGGCCGGGATGGGTGATGTTGAAATCCCGTTATCCGCGAAGGACGCGAAGGAGCGCGAAGAAACCTGGAGCCGTGTGCCTTCGCGTTTGCGTCTTGATCCCGCATCAGGGAGGAATTTCAGTTCGGGTCAATCTGGCGGGGTGTCGGTATCCAGTGCCGGCGTCGGGGCGAGCGATTTGACCTTCAGGTGCAGCGCCGCCTTGGCGAGCAGGTGGGCGGAGACCGGCGCGGTGATGAAGAGGAACAGCGTCACCAGCACCTCGTGCAGGCTGACCCCTTCGTCGCGTACGCTGAAGAACAGGGCGGAGGCGATCAGCAGACAGCCGACGCCCAGCGTGGTGGCCTTGGTGGGACCGTGTAGGCGGGTGTAGAAGTCGCGCAGTCGGGCCAGGCCGAGCGAACCGACGAAGGTGAAGATCGCGCCGGTGAGAATCAGGAGGGAGAGCAGGATGTCGATCATGGTTGCCCGATCCTCATTCGATGATGTCGCCGCGCAGCAGGTATTTGCACAGCGCCACGGTGCCGACGAAGCCCATCATCGCGATCAGTAGCGCCGCTTCGAAATAGATGGCGCTGCCGAGGTGGATGCCGAGCAGCACCAGCAGTGCGATGGTGTCCACGTAGAGGGTGTCGAGCGCGAGGATGCGGTCGGGGGCGTCTGGACCCCGCAGCAAACGCCAGAAGCTCAGCAGGAAGGCCAGGCTGACCAGCGTGAAGGCGATCGGGATGACGGTTTCCAGCATCATTCGCTCCCATCTTCAAAGATTTTTTTTAGCGGCGTTTCGTAACGTTGCTTGATTTCGGCGACCAGCGCTGCGGCGTCGCCGGTGTCGATCGTGTGCACGATCAGCGTGCGCTTGTCCGCGCTCAGTTTTGCCGACACTGTGCCCGGCGTCAGCGAGATGGTGTTGGCCAGAAGGCTGATGGCGAGATCGGTTTCGAGCGCCAGCGGCACCGCGACGAAAACCGGACGCAGGTGCTTGGGCCCCCGCAGGATCAGCCAGGCGACAAGGAAGCTGCCGCGCACGATGTCGATGACGAATACGATGAGGAAGCGCAGCAGGGTGAGCGGGTGGCGGATGTGGATGCGCTCCGGCCAGAAGCTCGATGTGGCTAAAGGAATCAGCCAGCCAAGCAGCGCGCCCAGCACGACGTGGCCGGCAGTCAGCTGGTTGACCAGCAGCAGCCACAGAATGACGAGCGAGGCGGTCAGCAGCGGGTGCGGCAGCAGACGTCTCATGGCGTGACTCCTTCAAGGGGTATGGCGCCAGACGCTGCGGAAGGGTCGCTGCCCAGCAGCGGGGAATCCGCCGGCGTACCCCTTGCGGGTGCACGCTCTTCGAGCGAGGCAGTTCCCAGAACGGCTTCGATGTACTGCTGCGGCGCCAGCAGCTGCGTTGCGGTGGCGCTGGCGTAGCCTGATAGCGGCCCGGCCCAGATCACCAGGCCTGCGACCAGCAGCAGCAGGCCGGCGACGGGGGCCAGCGCAGCGGCGGTCGGCGGCGTCAGCAACCCCGGCTCGTGCGGGCTGTTGTGGGTGCGGTAGAACAGCAGGCTGCCGCTCCTCGCCAGCGCGATCATGGCCGCCAGTCCGGTGGCGAGCACCACGCTCCACACCCAGGGCAGCAGCGGCGAGTCGAGCGCGGCTTTGAGCAGCATGAATTTGCCGAGGAAACCCGACAGCGGCGGTAGTCCGGCGATGGCCATGGCGGCGACGAAGAACAGCCCGCCCAGCACGCGCGCACCGGGCATCTCGGGGCCGGATTCGAAGCGGTCGGCAAATTCGCCGCGCGCGCGACCGATCGAATCGGCCAACAGGAACAGCGCGGCCGCGGCGAAGACGGAATGCGGCAGGTAGTACAGGCCGGCGGCGATTGCATCCGTGCTGCCGAGGCCGAAGGCCAGCAGCAGGCTGCCGATCGAGGCCACCACCAGGTAGGCTGCCTGCTGCCGCAGCGTGGTGCTGGCCACCGCGCCGAGCATGCCGAGCGTGAGCGTCGCCAGCGCCAGCGGGGCGAGCCAGGGGTCGAGCAGGTTGGCGACCGGCCCGGCGTCGTCGCCGAACATCAGGGTATAGACGCGCAGGATGCAGTAGGCGCCGACCTTGGTCATGATGGCGAACAGCGCCGCCACCGGCGCGCTGGTGTGGGCGTAGGCCGCGGGCAGCCACAGATAGAGCGGCAGCAGCGCGGCCTTCAGCGCGAACACGGCGAACAGCAGCAGGCCGGCGGATTGCACCAGTGCCAGGTTGTCCGGCGTCGTCGCCGCGAGCTTCACCGCGAGGTCGGCCATGTTGAGTGTGCCGGTGACGCCGTACAGGGTGCCGACGGCGAACAGGAACAGCGTCGAGCCGACCAGGTTGACGACGACGAAATGCAGCCCCGCCTTGACCCGTTTGCGGCCGCCGCCGTGCAGCAGCAGGCCGTAGGAGGCGAGCAGCAGGATCTCGAAGAAGACGAACAGGTTGAACAGGTCGCCGGTGAGGAAGGCGCCGTTGAGGCCGAACAGTTGCAGCTGGAACAGCACGTGGAAGTGGCGGCCTTCGGTATCGCTGCCGCGGATCGCATACAGCAGCGCGAACACCGCCAGCAGCGCGGTCGTCAGCAGCATCCATGCCGCCAGGCGATCGACTACCAGCACGATGCCGTAGGGCGCGGCCCAGTTGCCGAGTGCGTAGACCAGATGCGTACCGTCGCTGGCGGTCTGGAGCAGAGCGATTGCCAGTGGGACCAGCGCCAGCGCGGCGAGCAGGCTGATGCCACGTTGCAGTGACAACGAACGATTGCGCAGATCTCGCAAGGAGGACACCGCCAGACGCTCGCCCTGTGGGCGGTCTTGGCGCAGCACAAGTAAAACAATCCCGCTAAGTAGTGGCAGCACCACCGGCAGGATGGGCAGATGATCGAGCCAGTTCATGCGGGCCGGTCCTCTTCATGCTGCAGGCCGTCGACATGGTCGTTGCCCAGCTCGGCGCGCGCCTTCAGCGCCAGCACGATGACGAAGGCGGTCATGCCGAAGCTGATCACGATGGCGGTGAGCACCAGCGCCTGCGGCAGCGGGTCGGTGTAGCCCTCGGCCGCGGCGCTGATCACCGGCGGCACGCCGATGGCGAGCCGGCCCATGACGAACAGGAACAGATTGACGGCGTAGGACATCAGGGTGAGTCCCAGCACCACCGGAAAGGTCTGGCCGCGCAGCGCGAGGAACACGCCGCCTGCGGTGAGCACGCCGATGACGAGTGCGATGAGCGCTTCCATCAGTGCTGTTGCCTGTGTTTGGGCGGTGCATTGTGCAGGCCGCCGAGATTGGTCAGGATCATCAGCGTGGCGCCGACGACGACGAGATACACACCGAGGTCGAACGTCATCGCCGAGGCCAGCTCGAATTCGCCGACGATGGGCCAGTTTAGGTGGCCGAAGGTCGAGGTGAGGAAGGGATAGCCGAACAGCCAGCTCGCCAGCCCGGTGAAGGCGGCGATCCCCAGCCCCCAGGCGACCAGCGGGTGACTGTCGGACGCCATGCGCCGGTGCGTCCATACCGCGCCGTTGGCGAGATATTGCACGATCAGCGCAACCGCAGTGATGAGGCCGGCGATGAAGCCGCCGCCCGGCTGGTTGTGGCCGCGCAAGAGGATGAACACCGCGACCAGCAGCGCCAGCGGCAGCAGGATGCGGGTCAGCGTGGCCATGATGACCGGATAGGCGTCGGCATCCCACGGGCGCCCGGCGTCGTCGCGGTTGGGCGCCGCCAGCTGCAGGCCCTGCAGCATCGCCACGATGCCGAGCCCGGCCAGCGCCAGCACGGTGATTTCGCCCAGCGTGTCGTAGCCGCGGAAGTCGACCAGGATGACATTCACCACGTTGCCGCCGCCGCCACCCGGCACGCTGTTCGCCAGGAAATAGCCGGCGATGGTGTCGTAGGGCCGGGTCAGCACCGCCCACGCCAGCGCGGCGGTGCCGCCCCCCGCCGTCAGGGCGATGGTGCCGTCGCGCCAGAGCCGCGCGCGGTTTTTTTCCGGCGCGGCGTGCTGCGGCAGGAAGTAGAGCGCCAGCAGCAGCAGGACAATGGTGACGACCTCCACCGACAGCTGGGTCAGCGCGAGGTCGGGCGCGGAGAACTTGACGAAGACGAGCGCCACCACCAGCCCCACCACACCGATCGTGACCAGCGCGATGAAGCGCTGCCGGTGCCACCACACGGTGGCGAGCGTGGCGACGATCAGGGTGCCGGCGGCGGTGAGGCTGACGGGGTCGAGCGGCAGGCCGCTACGGTTGCCGGCCAGCGGCGTGCCGCCCGCCAGCCACGGTGCGATCCCCAGCGCCAGTGCGGCTGCCAGCAGGAACAACACCTGGCGCTGCAGCGAGCCGGTGTCGAGCAGGCGGGTGATGCCGCGCGCCAGCGCGAACAGCCCCTCCAGCAGGGCGTTGTAGGCGATGCGCGCGTCGAGCCGGCCGAGGCCGCGCTCGTGCCAGGCGAACAGCGGGCGGCGTACCAGGTAAATCAGCGTGCCGCCGGCCAACGCGATCAGACTCATGACCAGGGCCGGATTGACGCCGTGCCACAGCGCCAAGTGATAGTCGGGCAGCGGCGCCTGCAGCGTGCTCTGCGCCGCCACCGCCAGCAGCGGCGCGACGGTGAGCGCGGGTGTGATGCCGACCGCCAGGCACAGCACGACCAGGATTTCCACCGGCACCTTCATCCAGCGCGGCGGTCCGTGCGGCGTGCGCGGCAGGTCCACCGGCGCGCCGTTGAAGAATACGTCGTGGATGAAGCGGATCGAGTAAGCCACCCCCAGCGCGCCGGCCAGCGTCGCCAGCGCGGGCAGCAGCCAGCCGCCGATATAGCTGCCGGAAATGTGCATCGCCTCGGCGAAAAACATTTCCTTCGACAGAAAGCCGTTCATCAGCGGCACCCCGGCCATCGCCGCGGCGGCCACCATCGCCAGCGTCGCGGTGTAGGGCATGAAGGCCCACAAGCCATGCAGCCGCCGCATGTCGCGGGTGCCCGTCTCGTGGTCGATGATGCCGGCGGCCATGAACAGCGAAGCCTTGAAGGTGGCGTGGTTGATGATATGGAACACGCCGGCCACCGCCGCCAGCGGCGTCGACAGGCCGAACAGCAGCGTGATCAGGCCGAGGTGGCTGATGGTCGAATACGCCAGCAGCCCCTTGAGATCGTGCTTGAACAGCGCGACGTAGGCGCCGAGCAGCAGCGTGGTGAGCCCGACGCCGGAGACCAGCCAGAACCATTCGGCGGTGCCGGACAGCGCCGGATACAGCCGCGCCAGCAGAAACACGCCGGCCTTCACCATGGTCGCCGAATGCAGGTAGGCCGACACCGGGGTGGGCGCGGCCATCGCGTGCGGCAGCCAGAAATGGAAGGGGAACTGCGCCGACTTGGTGAAGACGCCGAGCAGCACCAGTAGCAGCGTCGGCAGGTACAGCGGATGTGCGCGGATCAGGTCGCCCGAGGCGAGCACCACGGACAGCTCGTAGCTGCCGACGATGTGACCCAGCAGCAGAAAGCCGCCCAGCAGCGCGAAGCCGCCCAGGCCAGTCACCGCCAGTGCCATGCGCGCACCGTGGCGGGCTTCCTCGCGGTGCTGCCAGTAGCTGATCAGCAGGAACGACGACAGGCTGGTCAGTTCCCAGAAGATCAGGAGCTGGATCAGGTTTTCCGACAGCACGATGCCAAGCATCGAGCCCATAAACAGCATCAGATAGCTGTAGAAGCGCCCCATGCTGTCGCGCTCGGACAGGTAGTAGCGGGCGTACAGCACGATCAACAGGCCGATGCCGAGAATGAGCCCGGCGAACAGCAACGCCAGGCCGTCGAGACGGAAAGTGAGATTGAGCCCCAGGGCGGGCAGCCAGTCGTGCTGCTGGATCAGCGTGGCGCCGTCGAACGGCAGGTGCAGCGAAGGCGCCAGCCAGGCGATTGCCGCCAGCGTGACCGCGCCCGCCGCCCACGCGGAATGTGAACGGCCGAGGCGGGACGCCAGCGCAACCAGGGCCGCGCCCACGAACGGGGTCAGTACAGCGAAGAACAGCGTCATCGATGGAATCGGGATGGGGTCCGGCGGGCGGCGGAAAACGCGGTCATTCTAGCGTGAGTTGCACCGCCATGAGTCCGCGCCGGGCATGGGCAGTGCGTTGCGCGGTTCAGTCGAGGCCAGGAAATGCGAAACGGGGAATGGACGGGCAGGGACGATCCAGGGCGTGCGGACATCGTTCCCGAGGACAGCAGTGTCGACAACAGCACCAACACCCAAACTGCTCAAAGTAGTTCTGGAGCCATCTTTCCCGCCGCATCTGCGCAGGAGCGCCGGATGCCGGCAAGGCATCGGCCAGCGTTCGCGCGCGTGCCGGATCGCCAGGCACCGGCCTGCCGTGGCGCTGCTCAGGGTACGGGGGGAGCGACGGGTTCGTCCGCGTAGCGCCAGATATTCACGTCGCGGCCGGATTCGCGGATGTGCTCGGTCCTGGCGGACAGGAAGCGCTGGAAGTTGGCCTCCCTGAGGTGTTCGCCCGACGCGACGTAATCGAACATGCCGAGGGTATGGAACACGCGGAAAGACGATTCCCAGCGGATGACTTCCTTGCCGGCAGGGTCGAACAGGACGATGCCGGGGGCGTAGTTGACGCCAAGCTGGCGCACCCAGTCGCGCACCGTCACGCGCTGGCCTTGCGGCGTTGTGATGAGGTCGCGCGACCACATGTCGAGCTGCACGTTGTCGAACCTGGCGATGAGCTCGCGGGTTTGCGGGTCGGCCAGCACGCGGCGATGCAGCACCTCGCAGTCGGGGCAGTCCTTCTGCTCGAAGAACACCGCGAGCGGCTTGGCCGCTTTGCCGCGGCGTCGCAGATCGGTGGCGTTTTTCAGGAAGAAGTCCTCCCCGATCATCTCGCCCGAGGCCTGTTTTTTGGGCACTTCGCGCGCGGCGACGAAATCGCGGAAGGCGACCCGGCTTTCATGGCGTCCGCCGACCCAGTCGAGCGCGGCCTGCATGCGTGCCGGCGGCACATAGCCGTTGAGCCGCAGGACGGTTTTGCCTGCTTCGTCGAAAAACAGCAGGCTGGGGGTGAACTGGATCTTCAGCGCCGCGCTGTAGCTCTTTTCCGTGTAAGGCTTGCCGTCCAGCCCGACGACCTCGCGGTCGCCCCAGATGTTGACCGCGACGACGTCGAACTTCTCCCTCATCGTGGCCTCGATCTCGCGCTGCGACAGATTGCGCTCCACCAGCGCCGAGCAATACGGGCAGCCGTCCTGGGTGAACATCAGGATGACGCGCTTGCCTTTTTTTCGCGCCTCGTCGATGTCTTCCCGCAGGTCCAGGAAGCTGGCCTTGAACCAGGCTGGATATTCGGTTGCCTTGCTGCCGTAGTAGGCGCCCACCCGGGCAGTTGGAGCCGGTTCCGCAGCCTGCACGGAAAAAGCCGCGAGCAAGCCCAGCACAGCAGGTAGAAAGCGTTTTATCATCATGAGGTTCTCCGTCCGTTGCCATCGGCATTGTCGATGGCAATCGCAGCAGGTGATCAGGCGGGCAGGCTCAATAGGTTAGACTTTCAAGTCAACAGGTGGCCGGAAATTCAGGCCTTGTTCCGTGCGTCGCCATCACTTTTCGGCCAAACAAACTTCAGACCGCGCCCCACCGTCATCGTTCTCGCTGTGCAGACATCCGCGAGGCGCGCGCATGCCGCATCGCCATTTCCGACCTGCCCCACACATTTAAAGGAGATCATGAATGGAAATACTTGCCACCTTGCAACAGGCCCTGGGCGACTGGCTGTGGCTGCTGGAAAGCACGCTCCATGTTGTGATCATTCTGGCGCTGACCTGGCTCCTGCTCAGGCTGTCGCGCAAGGGATTGGCGCGGCTGCGGACGCACATGCAGCAGGACCTCGGCGATCGCGAACGGATCAAGCGCCTGGATACGCTGGAACGCGTATTCCGCTATGTCGCCGCCGTGATCATCACGCTGGTCGGCGGCATGCTGGTGCTCTCCGCGGTCGGCATTTCCATCGCACCGATCCTGGCCACTGCCGGCGTGCTCGGCATCGCCGTCGGCTTCGGCGCGCAAAGCCTGGTCAAGGACTACTTCAACGGCTTCTTCCTGTTGCTGGAAAACCAGGTGCGCCAGGGCGACGTCGTGGAGGTGGCCGGCAAGGGCGGGCTGGTCGAGGAGATGACGCTGCGCTACATCCGCCTGCGCGACTACGAAGGCAGCGTGCATTACATCCCCAACGGCACCATCGACAGCGTCACCAACCGCAGTCGCGGCTTTGCCTTCGCGCTGCTCGACATCGGCGTGGCCTACCGCGAGGACGTCGACGAGGTCTATGCCGTGATGCGCGAGGTGGCCGCCGGCATGCGCAGCGACCCCGAACTGGGCGAGAAAATCGTGGAGGACCTCGAAATCGCCGGGGTCGACAACTGGGCGGATTCGGCAGTCGTCATCCGCTGCCGCTTCAAGGTCATGCCGCTCGAACAGTGGACGGTCCGCCGCGCATTCCTGTATCGCCTGAAAAAGGCCTTCGACGCCGCCGGCATCGAGATTCCCTATCCCCACCTCACCCTGTACGCCGGCCAGAACAAGGACGGCAGCGCACCGCCGCTGCGGGTGCTGCAGCAGGTCGCGACGGACTGAGCAACTGCACAGGCCTACCTAAGTTAAAGCGCGTTGACCCGGGGGAGGGGGGATGGTGTCCGACCCCATTGCCCTACCTCATTACCCTTGTCACTACCTTGATGCGCGCCGGACTAGAACAATGTTCGGTAGCGAACAGTTGCATGAGAAAAAGCGAAGTAAATTTGCAAACAGAGCTGTCATTCGACGACCATCTATTTAAGGAGTTGTTTTAAATGAAAAAGCACAATGGATTACTTATTTTAGGTATAACACTTGTGACGATTTTGATCGCTGGTTGCAATAAACCTACAGAAATGCCAGGCACACAACCGAGTGCAACTGAAGGAGCCCACATTAACGATAGTGACGTGAATCAGGCTGTCAGATCGGCGCTGGTTCAGGATGAAACCCTCAAGGGCTTTCACATCACCGCCGTGACCGCTAAAGGAGACGTCAAGCTCACAGGCGTTGTCGACAACCAGGGTCAAATTGACTATGCGGATAAATTAGTTCGTGACATTGATGGTGTTCATACCATTCATAATCATTTGAGCATCAAAAAATAGGGGCGAAACGCGGAATAAACGGGGTCAGGAAAAAATGGGGTCTACCACTGAGGTTTCCCCACGAATCATGCGGCCATGGCGCGATTGATGGCTGCGCTCACCTGACTTCGCAGTTCATGCCGACAAGGCCCAAAATTCAATCTGGCCGGCGATGGTGCGTCGCTCGGCATGGGCTTGGGCGCGGGCCATTTCATACAGGGTGTCGTCGATACGGACGGGTACATGATTCACCTCGAAGCGAATTGCTACAAAAGTAGCAACGACTTTAGTCGAAAAAAATTGCCGTCCCGCCAGCGCTGAGCTGACTTTTACCCGGCGAAGTCCCAACACTAGGACAGCGCGCCACCGCTGCAACAGTGCAGCAGACCACCGTGCCCCCAGTGTGCCCGGCAGCAGGCTCAGCAGCACGCGGCCGCTGCCTCAGGCAGGCGCAGGCCGAGAATGGCCGCAGTGAGAATGCTGACGCTGCCTACCCCGCCCCAGCTGTCGGTGCGGCCACCGGTCAGCGCCCACCACGGCACGGCGAACAGAACGCTGCGCCAGAGTGCGGCAAGATAGCCGGGACGGAAGGCTTCACTCGGGCTGCACCTCTGTGGCTGCGTGGGGGGGATTGTTGAAGTGCACGCTTTCGGGGGCATTGGTGCCGCCGGTCATGACGAAGCTCATCGCTTCCTCCATCGTCCAGTCGGTCATCACCACGTTGGCCAGCGGCAGGATCTCGATGTAGCCCGAGGTCGGGTTGGGCGAGGTAGGAACGTAGACCACCGCCAGTTCCTGCCCGCTGTCGGCGTCTTTCATGACCTTGGTGATGAGGCCGACCGCTTTCATGTCCGGTGAGGGAAAGCTGATCAGCACCACCCGCTGCCCCGGTACCGGTGGCTTGCTGACGGTTTGCAGGAAGCGTTTGGTGGCGCCATAGATGGTCTGTACCAGCGGCAGGCGGCCGACCCAGTATTCGACGGTAGCGATGAGTTTTTTGCCAATCACGAACGTGGCGAACAGGCCGATCAGATACAGCAGGACCAGCGTGAACAGGGCTGCGAGCGCGTATTGCACGTCGGCATTCAGTAGCCAGGCCGCCAGGGTGTCGGAGAGCGGCCGCAGCAAATGCGCCAGCGCCCTGATGAAGGGCGCGCCAGCATGGGCCAGCAGGCCGAACAGGAAGTCGAACACCAGCCAGGTCACCCACAGTGGGGCGACGGTGAAGAAGCCGATCAGCAGATAGCGGAACAGGTGCGGCTTGCGGCGGGTCGGGGTTGTCATGCTGCTAAACAGGATGGCCGGCAACGAGTACGTCGCTGCTGCAATAGGCCAGCACATGCTTGGTGACGCTGCCGAGCAGCAATTCTTCCAGCGTCGACTGGCCGTGCTTGCCCATGGCGATGAGGTCAACGTCGAGCGACTGCTCGTGCTCGAGGATGCGCAGGGTCGGCGCACCATGCACCACGTGGCGCGTCAGTTGTCCCGCGGGAATGGACAACCGGGCGACGAACTGCGCCATCGAATAGAGTGCATCCTCGCGAGCTCGCGCCCGGTATTGATGGACCTGTTCGTCGGAGATGCCGGCGAAACGCAGGGTACTTTCGATATCGACTTCGTATGCGTGCAGCAAAATAATCTCGGCGTCGGGCAGCCAGCGGTGCGCGGTCTGCGCCGCGGCCACGGCATGGACCGAGAAGTCGACCGGCACCAGCACACGCCGATAGGCGCCTTGCGGGCGATGCTTGACCGCGAGTACGGGGCGGCGGGTTCTGCTCAGCACGCGCTCGGTGGTGGAGCCGAGCAGGAACTCGCGCACGAAATTTGCACCGCGCGCGCCCATCACCAGCAGGTCCGCCGGCAGTTCGTCGGCGAGGTCGGTGATGGCATCCAGCGCCGAGCCCAGGCTCAACCGGGTGTCGATCGGGCACGCGTACTGCGTGCTGAGGCGAGTCGCCAGCTCTGTCAGGGCCTGCTGCGTTTCGTCGGCGGCGCGTGCTTCCATCGCCGGTGCCTCGTCGCGCATCAGCCCGCGCAGCCGCGCCAGCATCGACGCACTGACGATGTGGGTCAAGGTGAGCTGCGTCCCTGGATGGGCTGCGGCAAGCTGCGCCGCGCGTTCCAGCGCATGACGCGCCGGGGCGGAAAAATCGGTGGCGGCGAGCAGGGAAAACGATGCAGTCATGATGAGGTCTCCTTGTTTTTTTCGGTCGATTCGGATGCTGAGACCAGGGAGAAGCCCGTTGGCCCGAGCAATATGCCGATCGCCCCCGGCACGGTGGTGACGATCGGGAACAGGGCGAATTTGTCAAAAGGCTGCGTCATCGTTGTGTGCGTGATCCTTCGTTTCGGTTGTCATGGCTGGCGGGCCAGAACCATGATGGCCGTCTTTACGGCCCCGGACAACACCGGGCGCGTTCGATTTCATGGCGCATCGACCAGATGGGTCGGGATCCGCAGGCCGACTTGCCTGATGCGACCGTCGACGATCGCTCGCACCACGAATTCCAGTTTGCCCAGCCGGACGCGGTCGCCGACCACGGGTACGCCGGGCAGCTTCATGGCGATAAACGCCTCCAGCGTCAGGTCTGACATTTCCGACGGCAAGGGCAGGCCGTATTGCGCCGCGACATTCGACATGATCGATTCGCCGTTCAGGATGAAATCGCCGTAGAACTGACGCTTACCGAGATAGGCGGGCGCGCGGGGCGTTGCCAGCAGATCGCCCAGCGCGGCGTTGTCCGCTTCATTTGCCACTACGTAGAGCGTATCCCCGACGGCCAGTTCGCCGGCTGCTTCAGGCACCAGCGCCAGGCCATCGCGCAATACGGTCAGCAGACGCGCCTCGCCGGGCAGGCGCATTGCGCTGGCGGGGCGGCCGATGAACTGGCCGTCCGCTTTCAGCCGGTATCCAAAAAAAGCATGGCCGCCGGCCGGGGCCGTCGCCAGATCGAAACGTTCGGTCGGCGTCGGCGCGGGCGGAACCTGCAGTCGCAGACGGCGGGCCAGGGCGGGGATGGTCCAGCCCTGCAGGGTCAGCGAAATCAGCACCACGAAGAAGGCGACATCGAGAATGAGCGCCGCCTCGGGCACGCCCGCCAGCAGCGGGAACAGCGCAAGAATGATGGGCACCGCGCCGCGCAACCCGACCCAGGCGATGAACACCTGTTCGCGCCACGGAAAATGAAACGGCAGCAGGCACAGCGCCACCGCCAGCGGCCGCGCGACGAACATCAGCACCAGTGCGATCGCCAGGGCGGAGGGGGCGTGCTCGAGCAGGCTGCTGGGGGAGGCGAGCAGGCCCAGCATGAGGAACATGGCAATCTGCGCCAGCCAGACCAGACCGTTGTGCACCTGCAGGATGTTGGTCGATTCGCGCGGGGCGCTGTTGCCCACCACCACGCCGGCCAGGTAGACGGCGAGGAAGCCGCTGCCGCCCAGCACCGTAGTGAGGCTGTATAGCGCAAGGCCGCCGGCGAGGACCAGCATGGGATACATGCCGCGCTCCAGCGGCAGGCGGTTGACCAGTCGCACCAGCAGCCAGCCGCCGCCGAGGCCGGCGACCAGTCCCATGCCCATTTGTTTGATGAGCAGACCGAGCGTTTCCCAGCCGGGCGTGCCTTGACCCGAAAGGATCAGCTCGATGAGGGCAATGGTGAGCAGCGCCGCCATCGGATCGTTGCTGCCGGACTCGATTTCCAGCGTGGCGGATACCCGCTGCTTCAGCGTCAAGCCCCTGGCGTGCAGCAGGGCGAACACCGCAGCGGCGTCGGTGGAGCCCACCACGGCGCCGACCAGCATGCCTTCGAGCAGACCGAAATCGAGCATCCAGGCGGCGAACAGACCAGTCACCACGCAGGTGACGAGCACGCCGACGGTGGCCAGCACGGATGCCGGGCGCAGGCCGGCGCGAAAACTGTCGGAACGGGTGTTGAGGCCACCGTCGAGCAGGATGATGGCGAGCGCCACGCTGCCCACGGTGTAGGCGATGCCGCTGTCGTCGAACAGGATGCCGCCCGGGCCATCTTCCCCGGCCAGCATGCCGACCGCCAGGAACACCAGCAACAGCGGCATGCCGATGCGGTACGACAGTGCACTGGCGAGGATGGCAAGCAGCAGCAGAATGGCGCCGGCGAGGACGAATTGATTGAGTAAATCCATGCGGCTTACCTCGGGCGCTGTCTGTCGCGCGGCCGGCGATGAAAGCGGTTCAGCAGGGCGAATTCGTAATCGATGCGGTTCATGTTTTTTTACGTAGAGAAGCGTGATTACTGCGGATTATGGCCTTTTCGAGTTCCACCCCGCCGTAGACGATGACGCCGAAAAGCAGAATGCGCCCCCACGTGGCCAGGTCGAGCGGGGTGGTGGCAAACAGCGTCTGCAGCAGGGGCAGGTAGGTGAATAGACCCTGCAGCACGACGAGGATGCCGATGGCGACCAGCACCGCCCGGTTGCCGAGCAGTCTCGACCAGCCGACCACTGGCGCGGTGAGGCGGCGGCAGTTGAACAGGTAGAAGATCTCGCCCATCACCAGGGCGTTGACTGCAGCGGTGCGTGCGGCGTCGAGCGGCATGCCGCGCTCGAGTTCCCACAGAAACAGGCCGAAGGATCCTGCCACCAGAAGCACCGACACGAACACGATGCGCCAAAGCATGAAGCGCGTCAGCAGCGGTTCGCGCGGGTTGCGCGGCGGCTGGCGCATGGCTTCGGGCTCGGGGCGCTCGAAGGCCAGCGCCAGCGCCAGCGTCACCGCCGTCACCATGTTGACCCACAGGATCTGCACCGGGGTGATCGGCAGGGCGATGCCGAGCAGGATCGCGATCAGTACCATGCCTGCCTCCGCAGCATTGGTGGGCAGAATGAAGACGACGGCTTTCTTCAGGTTGCCGTAGACGGTGCGGCCTTCCTCGACGGCGTGCGCGATCGACGCGAAGTTATCATCGGCCAGCACCATTTCCGCCGCTTCCTTGGCGGCCTCGGTGCCCTTCTGGCCCATCGCCACGCCGACGTCGGCGCGCCGCAGCGCCGGGGCGTCGTTGACGCCGTCGCCAGTCATCGCGGTGACGTGCCCCAGGCTTTGCAGGGCTTCGACCAGGCGCAGCTTATGTTCGGGGCTGGCGCGGGCAAAGATGTCGGTCTTCGCGACCAACTCGCGCAGCTGCGCGTCGTCGAGGGTCTCGATGTCGGCGCCGGTCACCGCACGCACCGCTTCTCCCAGCCCCAGCTGTTTGCCGATGGCCTGCGCGGTGGCGGCGTGGTCGCCGGTGATCATCTTGACCCGGATGCCGGCGGCGCGGCAGGTGGCGACCGCCTGGATCGCCTCCTCGCGCGGCGGGTCGGCCAGCCCCAGCACGGCGAGCAGGGTGAAGCCGCCGTTCTCGATGTCGTTGAAGTTCAGCGTCGTCGTGGTTTCGTGGCGTACCGCCAGCGCCAGAAGCCGCATGCCCCGGGCGGCGGCTTCCTCCATGCGCGCATGGAGGAAGCCGGGATCGAGCGGCGCCTCGCCGCCGGCGCTGCGCTGCGTCTCGCATAGTGCCAGCACCCGCTCCGGCGCGCCCTTGAGATAGATGAAGCCGCGCCCCGCATGGTCGTGGTTGAGCGTGGCCATGAAGCGGTGCTCGGATTCGAACGGAATGACGTCGCTGCGCGGCAGCGCCGCGCGGGTCTGGCGCGGGTCGAGCCCCGCCTTCAGCGCCAGAGTCAGAAGCGCGCCTTCGGTGGGGGCGCCGGTCAGTTGCCAGCCTTCTGCGGTGTCGTGCAGCTCGGCGTCGTTGCACAGGAAGGCGGCATGCGCCACTTCCCGCAGCAGCGGGTACCTTTCGGGATCGGCGCGTTCGCCTTCGCGGGTAAAGCCACCCTCGGGCGCGTAGCCGCTGCCCGACACCGCGAACACGCCATCGGCACCGATGACGGTCTGCACCGTCATTTCGTTGCGGGTCAGGGTGCCGGTCTTGTCCGAGCAGATGACGCTGACCGCGCCCAGTGTCTCCACCGCGGGCAGGCGGCGGATGATGGCGTTGCGCTTGGCCATGCGGGTGACGCCGATGGCGAGCGTGATGGTCATGATCGCCGGCAGGCCCTCGGGGATCGCCGCCACCGCCAGGCCTACCGCGGCGAGGAACATGTCGCTCGCCGGGTAGCCGCGGACCCACACGCCGAAGCCGAAGATCAGTGCCGACAGCAGCAGGATCACCCCTGCCAGCCACTGGCCGAAGCGCGTCATCAGTTTCAGCAGCGGCGTGGTGAGCTGCTCGACGCTTGCCAGCAGTGTGCTGATACGGCCCAGTTCGGTTGCGGTGCCGGTGGCCACCACCACGCCGGTGCCCTGGCCGTGGGTGACCAGGGTGCCTGACCATGCCATGCTGGCACGGTCGCCGAGCGCGGCATCGGTTTCGACCGGATCGACATGCTTGTCGACTGCGAGCGATTCGCCGGTCAGCGCAGCTTCCATCACCTGCAGGTTCTTGACACTGATCAGCCGGAGGTCGGCGGGCACGCGGTCGCCCGAGGCGAGATACACGATGTCGCCCGGCACCAGCTCCTCGGCGGGAATTTCGTGGCGCTCGCCGGCGCGGGTGACGGTGGCGTGCGGCGACAGCATGTCGCGGATCGCGTCGAGGGCCTCTTCGGCGTGGCCTTCCTGGATGAAGCCGATCACCGCGTTGACGATCACCACGCCAAAAATCACACCGGAATCGAGCCAGTGGCCGAGCAGCGCGGTGATGACCCCGGCCGCCAGCAGCACGTAGATCAGCACGTTGTGAAACTGCAGCAGCAGGCGCTGCCAGGCCGGCTGAGGCCGTGGCGGGGGCAGCCGGTTGGGGCCGAATTGCGCACGCCGCGCATCGATCTCGTCCGGGGACAGGCCTTCGCGCGGCGCTTCGAGTCGGGTCAGGGTGTCGCTGGCGGACAGGCTGTGCCAGCGCGGCGAATCTTCGTTGGCGAGCAAGCAATATCTCCGGTTCGGTCGACGTTCGGCTGGAATCGCAGTGAAACGCATTTCGAGAATGTGAAATTTGTGTCAGCGCCCCCTACAATACTGGCACACCTCAAAAACACGGATGCGCAATGCCGGGATTCGCTGTCGCGGGCGCGCCGTCGCAAGCTTTAAATCTTTTCGCCGCTGCTGTTGTGTGAAACCCCATGCTGCCGAAGATTTTCCGCCGTTTTCTTCCCGACCCGCAGACCCTGCGCGAACACCGCGCGCTGCGCTGGATGGGGCCTGTGCTGCATGACCGCCGCCTGTGGCATGCCAACCGGCGCGGGGTGGCCCTGGGTCTCGCCATCGGCGTTTTCTTCGGCCTGCTGATGCCGGTGGCGCAGATTTTTTTCGCGGCGGTGGCGGCGCTGCTGCTGCGCGCCAACATTCCGGCCGCGGTCGGCAGCACCCTGATTACCAACCCCATCACCTTCGCGCCGGTGTACTACGCGGCCTACCATCTGGGTGCCTGGATGCTGGGGCATGCCGATGTGGCGCTGGCCGCGGTCGATCTCGACCGTGTCGCGGCCAGAACCGAGACCGGGCTGGCGCTGTGGATGGACCGCCTGTACACCGTGGGGCCGCCGCTGGCGCTGGGCTTGCTGACGCTGGCGGCGAGTCTGTCGGTGCTGATCTATTTTGCCGTGCACTGGGCCTGGCGGCTGCGCATCGTGCGCGCCTGGCAGCGCCGCAAGGCGCGGCGACGCCAGCGCTGAGGCAGGCCGGCAAGCACCAGCTTGCCTCAGCGCGTTCCTGGCCGCTGCTGGTCAAAAGCGCAAATTCGGCAATACTTGCAGCTCGACACGTACATTTCCTGCATGCAGATTCGTGCAGCCCGTGCGTAATTTGCTGCATGCGTTTGCAACGCCCCCATCGATCTGGAGCCGCATTCCCTACCCGCCATGCAGGACCTGACCGTCATCTGGCTTTCGCTGCTTGCCTGCCTCGCCGTGATCGGTGTGGCGGGCGTCAGGCTTTCGCGCTATGGCGACATCATTGCCGAGAAAAGCGGGCTCAGCCGCGGCTGGGTGGGCCTGATCCTGCTGGCCACGGTGACCTCGCTGCCGGAACTGGTCACCGGCCTGTCTGCCGTGGCAGTCGCCAACGTGCCGGACATCGCCGTGGGCGACATCATGGGCAGTTGCGTGTTCAACCTGCTCATCATCGTGCTGCTCGATTTCCTCTACCGCAAGGAATCCGTCTACACGCGTGCGCGCCAGGGCAACGTGCTGGCTGCCGGCTACGGCATCGCCCTGATCGGTTTCGCCGGATTCAACCTGCTGCTCTATCGCGCAGGCGCCATGCCCTCCCTCGGCCACGTCGGCCTCTATACGCCCGTCATTCTGCTGCTGTATCTGCTGGCCATGCGCTCGCTCTACCGTTACGAGAAGACGCAAATTAGTGAGTACGTGGAAGATCGCGTCGAGCTTCATCCCGATATGAGTTTGAAACAGGCGGTGCAAGGCTACGTCTTGGCCGCGGTTGCGGTGATGGCGGCCGGCATCTGGCTGCCCTTTATCGCCAGGGATCTGGCAGTAGTGATGGCATGGGAACAAAGCTTCGTGGGAACGCTGTTTGTCGCGGCAATCACCTCGGCTCCCGAAGTCGTGGTCACGGTGGCCGCACTGCGCATGGGCGCGGTCGATCTGGCCATCGGCAACCTGTTTGGCAGCAATCTGTTCAATATCGCCATCCTTGCCATCGACGATCTGGCCTACCTGCCTGGCCCCCTGTTGGCCGATGTCTCCCTCACCCATGCCACCTCCGCCTTTTCCGCCATGATGATGAGCGGACTGGCCGTGGTCGGCCTGGTGCTGCGGCCCGCATCGCGCGTGCTGCGCACGGTCAGCTGGATCAGCCTGCTGTTGCTGGTCATTTATTTGTTGAACACATGGTTCCTTTATCTGTATGGCTGATCGCGCCGAAAAACCCCAGCCCCACTGGCACTGCCTGAGCAGCGCGGAAGCCGCCACCCGCCTCGACAGCGACCCGCACCGGGGGTTGTCCACCGAGACGGCCGCAGCCGGCCTGACCCAATTCGGCCCCAACATGCTGCGGGAAACCGGCCGGCGCCACCCACTCGCCATGCTGGCTGCGCAGTTCACCGACTTCATGATCCTGGTGCTGATCGCTGCCGCGGTCATCGCCGGCGTGATCGGCGAACCGCAGGACAGCATCGCCATCGTGGTCATCGTGTTGCTCAACGGCATCCTGGGCTTCGTCCAGGAGTACCGCGCCGAGCGCGCAATGGCCGCGTTGAAGCAGATGGCCGCGCCGATGGCGAGCGTGATCCGCGATGGCAAGGTCCACCAGATCCCGGCGGCCGAGCTGATTCCGGGCGATATCGTCAAACTGGAAGCCGGCAACATCGTGCCGGCCGATCTGCGCCTGCTGGAACTGGCTTCGCTCAAGGTGAACGAATCCGCGCTGACCGGCGAATCGCAGGCGGTCGAGAAACGGGAGGTGCAACTCGAGGAAGCCGAACTGCCGCTAGGCGACCGCCTCAACCTGGCCTACAAGGGAACGGTCGTGACCTACGGCCGCGCGCGCGGCCTGGTGGTGGCGACCGGGATGAAGACCGAGCTGGGGAAAATCGCCACGCTGCTGTCCGGCGAATCCGGCAAGACGCCGCTGCAGAAGCGGCTGGCGCGCTTCGGTCAGCATCTGGCGCTGGTGGTACTGGCGATCTGCGCCATCATTTTCGTCGCCGGCTGGCTGCGCGGCGAGCCGCCGCTGCTGATGCTGCTCACCGCGATCAGCCTGGCCGTCGCCGCCATCCCCGAGGCGCTGCCGGCGGTGGTCACCATTTCGCTCGCGCTGGGGGCGGCGCGTCTGGCCAGGCAGAACGCGCTGATCCGCCGTCTGCCCGCGGTGGAAACGCTCGGCTCGGTCACCTATATCTGCTCCGACAAGACGGGTACGCTGACGCAGAACCAGATGCAGGTCGACCGCGTGCTGGCCGCGGGCGAAACCCGTTCCGGGCTGCAAGGCGCCGAGGGCGCGCCGTGGTGCGAACTGGGGCTCGCCATGGCGCTGTGCAACGACGCTGCGGCGGACGCGGCTGGCATTCTGACCGGCGACCCCACCGAGACCGCACTGCTCGACGCTGCGCAGGCTGTCGGGTTCGACAAGGCCGCGCTGCAGCAGTCGCTGCCGCGCGTGGCGGAGCTTCCCTTCGATTCCGAACGCGCCCGCATGAGCACGCTGCATCGCGACGGCGAGACGGTGTTGATGCTGGTCAAGGGCGCGCCCGAGGGCGTGTTGCCCTTGTGTATCGACCAGCTTGCCGCAGAGGGCACGATGGCCCTCGATCAAACCGCGCTGCAGGACCAGGCCGAACAGCTGGCCGCGCAGGGCCTGCGCGTGCTGGCTTTCGCGCTGAAGCGACTGCCGGCGGTGCCGGACGCGCTCGATGCCGCCACGCTGGAGGCCGGGCTCAGCTTCATCGGGCTGGCCGGCCTGATCGATCCGCCGCGTCCCGAGGCGGCCGAAGCGGTGGCCGCGTGCAAGACGGCCGGCATCATTCCGGTGATGATCACCGGCGACCACCCCGCCACCGCGCGCGCGATCGCGGAGCGGCTGGGCATCATCGAGGACGGCGGCCGCGTGCTCACCGGCAGCGAGCTGGCGCAATTGAGCCAGGAGGAATTCGAGCGCGAGGTGAAATCGGTGCGGGTCTACGCCCGCATCAATCCCGAGCAAAAGATCAAGATCGTGCGGGCGCTGCAGGATCAGGGCGAGTTCGTTGCCATGACCGGCGACGGCGTCAACGACGCACCGGCGCTGAAGATGGCCGACATCGGCGTCGCCATGGGCAAGGGCGGCACCGACGTCGCGCGCGAGGCCGCGCACATGACGCTGCTGGACGACAACTTCGCCACCATCGTCCATGCGGTGCGCGAAGGCCGCCGCATCTTCGACAACATCCGCAAGTTCGTCAAATACACCATGACGAGCAACTCGGGCGAGATCTGGACCATCTTCCTCGCACCCTTTCTCGGCCTGCCGATTCCGCTGCTGCCGATTCACATTTTGTGGATCAACCTGGTCACCGACGGCCTGCCGGGGCTCGCGCTGGCCAGCGAGCGCGCCGAGCGCAACCTCATGCAGCGGCCGCCGCGGCCGCCCAGGGAAAGCATTTTCGCCCACGGCATGTGGCAGCATATGCTGTGGGTCGGTCTCTTGATGGGCGGGGTGTCGCTGCTGACGCAGGCGTGGGCGATTCACGTCGGTTCCGCGCACTGGCAGAGCATGGTGTTCACGGTGCTGACGCTGTCGCAGCTGGGCCATGTGCTGGCGATCCGCTCCGAGCGCGAATCGCTGTTCACTCAGGGCGTGCTGTCCAACCGGCTGCTGATCGGCGCGCTGCTGCTGACCTTCGCCCTGCAGATGGCGGTGCTCTTTGTGCCTTGGCTGAATGCCATCTTCAAGACTGAGCCCCTGAGCCTGGGCGAACTGGCCATGTGCCTGGCGCTGTCCTCGGTGGTGTTTTTCGGTGTCGAGATCGAAAAGGCGCTGGTGCGGCGCGGCTGGCTGTACGCCAATCCGTAACGGCTCCCCCGCGTCATCCAGGTCAAGCCATGACCTGCCGCCACAGCGTCCTCACCGTGCCGTACACGCTTGCCATGTCGGATGGCGGTACCCGCGCATACTCCGCGCCGCTGAGCTTGATCGCGTGCTGCTGGCGGCGCAGTTCCCGGTAGGCATCGGCGGCGGCCTGCGCGAGGTCGGCGGGAATCAGTCCGGCCGCGCCCGCGCGCAGCAAGAGCGCGATGTTGCCGACGTTGTCGGCGAGTTCGGGATGCGCGTGGCAATGCCGCAGTACCAGGTACTGCACGCAGAATTCGACGTCGACGATGCCGCCGCTGTCGTGCTTGAGGTCGAACAGTTCACTGTGGTTGACGTGGCCGGCGTGCATCTTTTCGCGCATCGCCAGCACTTCTTCGCGCAGCTTGCCGGCGTCGCGCGGCGCGGCGAGTACCTCGCGGCGCAGGGTCTCGAAGGCTGTGCCGATCGCCGCATCGCCGCAGACGAAGCGCGCGCGCGTCAGCGCCTGGTGTTCCCAGGTCCAGGCGTGATGCAGCTGGTAGTTGCGGAACGCCTCGACCGAGCTGACCAGCAGGCCCGAGGCGCCGTCCGGGCGCAGGCGCAGGTCGGTCTCGTAGAGAATCCCCGCCGGGGTGAGGGTGCCGAGCCAGGTGTTGATGCGCTGCGTCAGCCGCGCGTAGATTTCCTGCGCGCGCTCGGCGTCGTCGTCGTAGAGGAACACCAGGTCGAGGTCGGAGGCGTAGCCGAGTTCCTTGCCACCGAGCTTGCCGTAGCCGATCACGGCGAAGCGCGGGGTGTCGCGGTGGCGCGTCTTCAGTCCGGCCCAGCAGCGGTCGAGTGTCTCGGCAAGCAGCGTATCGGCGAGAAATGACAGATGATCCGACAGCGCTTCCAGCGTCAGCCGGCCGGCCACGTCCTGCGCCAGCAGACGCAGCGTCTGCACCTGCTTGAAGCGGCGCAGCGCATCCAACTGCGCTTCGGTATCGTCAGGATAGGCGTCGAGTTCGTCGCGCAATTGCACGGCAAGCTGCGCCCAGTCGGGGACGCTCATCAGGGATTGCGGCGCGATCAGTTCGTCCAGCAATTGCGGCTGCAGCGTCAGCACTTGCGCCGCCCATGGACTCGCCGCCAGGAGGCGCACCAGCTGCCGCAACGCCGCCGGATATTCGGCCAGCAGCGCCAGGTAGGTGGCGCGGCGCGAGATGGCCTGGATCAGCGCGGCAAAGCGTTCCAGCGTGGCGGCCGGATCGGGCTGGCTGCCGATGACTTCGAGCGCGGGCGGCAAGAGCGCATTGAGCCTGAGCTGCGTCGATTCGGCCAGCCGCGCGGTGTGCTGGCGCAGCGCGTCAAGCGTGGCCAGCACCCGCTCCGGATCGTCGTAGCCGGCGTTTTCCAGCAGCGCGCGGGTGGATTCGGCATCGGCCGTGCCGCAGCACACGGCGGTCAGCGGGTGGCTTATCTGGTCGGTTTGCGGCGCGGCGAACATCTGCTCGAAATGGCGCGTAACCTTGTTGCGATGGCGCTCGAGCGCGGCGATCAGTGTGGCATAGTCGGGGAAATCCATCGCCTCGGCGAGCATCGCCTGCGATTCGGCATCTTCCGGCAACTGCTGGGTTTGCGCGTCGTCCAGGTATTGCAGCCGGTGTTCCAGCCGCCGCAGGAAATCGTAGGCGGCGGCAAGTTCCTGCTGTGCGTCGGCCGCCATCAGGCCGCTTTTCACCAGCTCGCCCAGCACCGTCAGCGTCGGCCGCTGTTGCAGCGCGGCGATGCGGCCGCCGCGGATGAGCTGGTACACCTGCGCGGTGAATTCGATCTCGCGGATACCGCCCGGCCCCAGCTTGATGTTGTCGGCCATCTCGCGGCGCGCGACCTCGCGCCGGATCTGCACGTGGAGGGCGCGGATCGCGGCGAACGCGCCGAAGTCGAGGTATTTGCGGAATACGAAGGGCCGCACGATTGCCATCAGTTCGTCGTGGCGGCTGCCGGTGAGCGGGCGCGCCTTGATCCATGCGTAGCGTTCCCACGGCCGCCCCTGCGCGACCAAGTAGTCCTCCAGCATCGCAAAGCCCATGGTGAACGGGCCGGAATCCCCCCACGGGCGCAGCCGCAGGTCGACGCGGAATACGTAGCCGTCGGCGGTGGCTTCCGACAGCGCGGCCGTCAGCTTGCGTCCGAGGCGGACGAAGAACTCGTGGTTGCTGATCGATTTGATTGCGGCGGCAGCATCATCGGCTGCGGTGTCGCCTTCCTCGGGGTAGAGGTAGATGAGGTCGATGTCGGACGACACGTTGAGCTCACCGCCGCCGAGCTTGCCCATGCCGACGACGATCATCTGTTGCGGCTGGCCGTGTTCGTCGCGTGGCTCGCCGTGGCGCGCAGCGAGTACGGCATGATGGAAGTCGAGCGCGGCCGCGAGGCAGACCTCGGCCAGCGTGCTCCAGGTGGCCGTCACCTCGGCCAGATCGGCGCTGCCCGCCAGATCGCGCGCGGTGGCGACCCACCACACGCGCTGGCGTAGCTGTCGCAGGCGTCGATGCAGCGCGGCTTCGTCGGCGCACGGCGGTTCGGCGAGAACGGCCTGCATCGCTTCGCGGGCGAAGGCCTGGTCGAGTTGTCCGGCCACGGCCTCGGCCAGTTGGGGGTGTGCCGCCAGCAGGTGGCGGCCATAGCGGGAACAGCGGACAACACGGTCGAGTGCGGAATGGCTCATGGCTTGGATCGGGCGGCTTGAATTGGGCTGCTATGAATTAGGCGCGTTGAATTAGAATTGTGCGGTTATCAAACACTTTATCAGTGGAGAGACCGTATGGCTTCTATCGAATCGATTCTGAGCGAAACCCGCGTGTTCCCGCCTGCGGACGCCTTCGTCAAGCAGGCCAACGTGTCCGGTATGGAAGCGTATCAAGCCCTGTGCCGTCAGGCCGAAACCGACTACGAGGGCTTCTGGGCGGAGCAGGCGCGCCGGACGATCGACTGGAAAAAGCCGTTCACCCGCACCCTGGACGAGTCGAAGGCGCCGTTCTACAAATGGTTCGAAGACGGTGAACTCAACGTTTCCTACAACTGCCTGGACCGCCATCTGGCGACCCGCGGCGACAAGACCGCGCTGATTTTCGAGGCCGACGACGGCGCGGTGACGAAAGTCACCTACAAGGAATTGCACGCGCGCGTCTGCCAGTTCGCCAACGGCCTGCAGTCGCTCGGCGTGGAAAAGGGCGACCGCGTGATCGTCTACATGCCGATGAGCATCGAGGCGGTGGTGGCGATGCAGGCCTGCGTGCGCATCGGCGCCATCCACTCGGTGGTGTTCGGCGGATTTTCCGCCAAAAGCCTGTTCGAGCGCATCGAGGATGCCAAGGCCAAGCTGGTCATCACCGCCGACGAATCGATGCGTGGCGGCAAGGCGGTGCCGCTGAAGCGCGCGGTCGACGAGGCGCTGGCGATGGGCGACACCTCGTGTGTCGAACGCGTGATCGTGTATCGTCGCTCCGGCGGCACGGTCAACTGGCGCGCGCGCGACCTGTGGTGGCACGAGCTGGTGCAGACCCAGGCCGACACCTGCGAGCCGGTGTGGGTCTCCGCCGAGCATCCACTGTTCATCCTCTTCACTTCAGGCTCGACCGGCAAGCCCAAGGGCGTGCAGCATTCCACCGGCGGCTATCTACTCGGCGCCATCCTCTCCATGGAGTGGGTGTTCGACGCCAAGCCGGATAGCGACGTCTACTGGTGCACCGCCGACGTCGGCTGGGTGACCGGCCACACCTTCGTCACCTACGGCCCGCTGGCGCTCGGCATGACCGAAGTCATTTTCGAGGGCATCCCCACCTATCCACATGCGGGGCGTTTCTGGGAAACCGTCGCCAAGCACAAGGTCACCACCTTCTACACGGCGCCGACCGCCATCCGCAGCCTGATCAAGCTCGGCTCCCATGAGCCGGCCAAGTTCGACCTGTCTTCGCTGCGTCTGCTCGGCTCGGTGGGCGAGCCGATCAACCCTGAGGCCTGGATGTGGTATCACCAGGTCATCGGCGGCGGCCGCTGCCCGGTCGTCGACACCTGGTGGCAGACCGAAACCGGCGCTCACATGATCGCTCCGCTGCCCGGCGCGGTGCCGACCAAGCCCGGTTCGTGCACCCTGCCGCTACCCGGCATCATGGCGGCAATCACCGACGAACACGGTGGTCCGGTGGAAAAGGGTCACGGCGGCTATCTGGTGATCCAACGTCCTTTCCCGTCGCAACTGCGTACCCTGTGGGGCGATCCGGAGCGCTTCAAAAAAACCTATTTCCCGGAAGAGCTCGGTGGCAAGACCTATCTCGCCGGCGACTCGGCACACCGCGACAGCGACGGCTATTTCTGGATCATGGGCCGCATCGACGACGTGCTGAACGTGTCCGGGCATCGTTTGGGCACCATGGAAATCGAATCCGCGCTGGTGTCCAGCCCGCGCGTGGCCGAAGCCGCCGTGGTGGGGCGCCCGCACGACATCAAGGGCGAGGCGGTGGTGGCCTACGTAGTGTTGAAAGGCGCGCGCCCCGTTGGTGAGGACGCCCGCAAGATTGCCATCGAGTTGCGCGAGTGGGTGAGCAAGGAAATCGGCCCGATCGCCAAGCCGGACGAAATCCGCTTCGGCGACAACCTGCCCAAGACCCGTTCCGGCAAGATCATGCGCCGCCTGCTGCGCGCGATCGCCAAGGGCGAGGAAATCACCCAGGACATCTCCACCCTGGAAAACCCGGCGATTCTGGAGCAGCTGAAGGAAGCAGTGAAATAAACGGCGTGAGGGGAGGGGAAAAGTGGTTCAATCCATGCCTTTGTCTTCCCGCGCGTGCCACGCATGCCATTAGCTGGAATCGGTAGCCATTCAACCATCAACCACGAAAGAAAATCATGTCTCATTACCATGCCGTCGTCTGGCTCGACCACAACGAAGCCAACGTCATGCACATCAGTCCGGATGACGTTGAAAAATCAGTGGTGAGCCCGGCCACGCCGCATCGCAATCTCCACCGCAAGCGGGGCTCGGTCAGCGGCAGTCGCCAGCCCGAAGACCAGAATTACTATCACGAGGTCGTGGAAGCCCTCGCCGGCGCCGCGGAAATCCTGATTGTGGGGCCTGGTCAGGCCAAGCTCGGGCTGATCAAGCATATCCATTCCCACGATCAAGGCGTCTCCGATAAAGTGATCGGGGTGGAAACCGTGGATCATCCGAGCGACGCCCAACTGGTCGCGTTTGCCCGCAAGTATTTCGTGGCCAAGGACAGGATGCTGTCGCAATGATTGCATGATGCCCTTCTCAAGGGGCATTGCTTCTTGTATTGTCAGCAGCCTGAGCGCCGGTTCCCCGGCGCTTTTTTATGCCCGCTTCAGGGCGGCGGCGGTGTTCACCAGTTCCAGCACCAGGTCATGCAGCCGCGTCGGCGATTTCAACGCACCGTTTTCTTCGTCGAATGCCTTGTCGGCGCCGGGCAGCGAGAACTGGCCGGACAGCACCAGCACACCGAGCGTGTTGAGGATCTGCCGCAGGTGCGGCAGCATGCGCATGCCGCCGAACTGGCCCGGCGAGGCGGCCATGATGGCCGCCACCTTGTTCTGGTACGGCACCAGCCCCGATTCGCCCTGCCATTCGCGCGACACCCAGTCGATCGTATTTTTAAGGAGCGGCGGAATCGAGCTGTTGTATTCCGGGCTGGCGATCAGGAAGGCGTCGTGGCTCTTGAACAGCGCTTTCAGGCGCAGCGCATTGTCGGGCAGGCCGTCCTTGTCTTCGAGGTCGCCGTTGTAGAGCGGTAGCGGATAGTCCGCCAGATCGATCAGGGTGACGTTGCCGCCCGCGGCCCGGGTGGCGTCCACGGACGCCTGGATCAGCCTGCGGTTCCAGGCGTCGCGGCGAATGCTGCCGGAAAAGGCGAGAATCTTGGGCATGGCGTGTCCTTGCGTTGGAAAGGGGTGATTGTATCGGTCTTCCGTCATGGGGACGGAAGGCCGACCGGTTTCAGGAACGATCAGGGAAGGTCGAAGCCGATGACTTCGCTGGCGTCCAGCGGCAATCCCCGTACCTCGACCCGACCGCTCGCCACCGCATCCAGTTGGAGGCGCGTCCGCGTCCGGACGATTTGCGCACGGTAAGCACGGAAACCTCCTTCGGCTTTAATGTTCAAGCGTTGAATTCAATATAAACGTGGCTTCTGTTGGGTAAAGCCGGCACAATTCGACTTATTCGTTCAATTTTTTCGAACATGCCGCTCACCCTGGAAGCACTGATCATTCTTGATGCCATCGAACGCAAGGGTTCGTTTGCACGGGCCGCCGAAGAGCTGGCGCGCGCACCGTCGAGCCTGACCTACGCGGTGCAGCAGATGGAGGCCGGCCTCGACGTGCTGCTGTTCGACCGCTCCGGCCACCGTGCACGCTTTACCCCGGCCGGCCGCGTATTGCTGGAGGACGGCCGTGCCCTGCTGGCCGCGGCCAGCGCGCTGACGCACAAGATCCGGCAGGTTGCGGGCGGCTGGGAGACGGATTTTACGGTCGCGGTCGAGGGCGTTGTGCCGATTGCGCCGCTGCTGCCGCTGCTCGACGCGTTTTATCGGCTGGGCCAGGCCACCGAGGTCAAGTTGCGCCACGAAGTGCTGGCGGGCGGTTGGGACGCGCTCGCCGCCGGTCGCGCCGACCTGGTGATCGCCGGCGGTGACACGCCTGCCGGCGGCGGTCTCCGCAGTCGCGCGCTGGGCCGCATCGAATTCGTGTTCTGCGTGGCGCCGCAGCATCCGCTGGCGCGCGTCAACAAGCCGCTCGACCAGGCCGATATCGCGGCGTATCGTGCGGTGGCGATCGCCGACACGGCGCGCAACCTGCCGTTGCGCAGTGCGGGCTGGCTGCAGCAACAGCCATGCCTGACGGTGGCCGATTTGCCGAGTAAGCTCGCCGCCCAGCAGGCCGGGCTGGGGGTGGGCGCGCTGCCGCGCTGGCTGGCCGACCGCGAGGTGGCCGCCGGGCGGCTGGCAGCGTGCGAGTGGGCCGGCGGCAACCCGCATGAGACCCTGCACCTGGCCTGGCGCAGCGGCGAAGCGGGGCGGGCGCTCGAATGGTGGACGCGGGCGCTGTCGCAGCCCGGTGTGCTGGCGGAGGTGCTCGATGCCGACTGACAAAGCCATGCCCGACACAGGCCGGGGCGGAAAAATGCGGCTCGACAAGTGGCTGTGGGCGGCACGCTTTTTCAAGACGCGCAGCCTTGCCAGCCAGGCCATCGAGCAGGGCTGCGCAAAGCTCGCCGGCGAGCGCGTCAAGCCGGCGCGCGAGATCGGGCCGGGCGACCGGCTGGATCTTCATATCGGCGACGCCGACTGGACCGTCACGGTACGCGCGCTGTCGATGCAGCGCGGCCCGGCGCCGGTCGCGCAAGCGCTGTACGAAGAAGACCCCGCCAGTCACGTGCGGCGCCAGCAGCAGGCGAGCGAGCGCAAGCTGGTCGCCAGCCCGGCGGCAGCGATCAAGGGACGCCCCACCAAGCGCGACCGGCGCCTGATTCACCGCTTCACTGACGAATGATTCTAGAAACTGTAGTTGGACTTCCTGCCGGATCCTCCGCAAGGCGTGGACAAGCGCATAGAATCGTGGCATCCGCGAGCCCCCTTTTATGACTGTTTTTTCATCGCTTTCCGTGTTCCTGCGCCACACATCGCGCTGGCTGGCCGCCCTGGCTGCGCTGGCCGCACTGGGCTTTGCGACCGCAGCGGCGCTGGTGTTTTTCTGGGTGTTGCCGAATATCGCCGATCACCGCGACACGGTGGAGAGGCTGATGTCGCGGGCGCTGGGCCAGCGGGTGACACTGGAGGCGGTGTCGGGGGTGTGGCTGCAGGCGCGCCCCGAATTCCGCCTGCAGGGTGTGCGCCTGTACGACCCACAGGGCCGCCCGGCACTTTACCTGCCCGAACTGGAGGCCGCTTTTGCCTGGCGTTCGCTGCTGGTTTTGGAGCCGCGCTTCAACCGCATCGAGTTACAGCGGCTGACACTCGGGGTGCGGCGCGCGAGCGATGGCCGTTTCTACGTCGGCGGCATTCCCATCAACCCGGCCGATCCCGACAGTGGTTTTTCCAGCTGGCTGCTGCGGCAGGGGCGGGTGCACATCGGCCACGCCACGCTCACCTGGCTGGACGAGGTGCGCAACGCGCCGCCGCTGATTTTCACCGCGGTCGATTTCACCCTGACCAATGCGCGCCGCACCCACCGCCTGCAACTGCATGCTGTCCCGCCGGCCAGTCTGGCCCGGCCGCTGACGGTCGACGCGAAACTGAGCGCACGCGATGCGAACGACCTCAAGACCTGGAACGGTACCCTCGACGCCAGCATGGCAGATCTGTCGTTTCCGCATCTGGGTGCCTGGTTGACCCTGCCGTATCAACCCCGGCAAGGCCAGGGCGCGCTGAAGCTGAAATTCGAGGTGGTGCGCGGCGCGCTGGACGGGGTGGCCGCGGAACTGGACCTGCGCGCGATCGAAACATCCCTGGGGGACGGCCTGCCCGCGCTGAAGCTGGACGCGGTGCAAGGCCGGGCCGTGTGGCAGCGGGACCCGGACGGTCAGCGCGTGGCGCTTGAAAACCTGCGCGTGGCGCGGCCGGGCGCCGCCCTGGGTGCACCGTTCAACGCGGGCCTGACCTGGAGCGGCACGTCGCGTGAGTTCACGGCACAGGCGCTCAGCCTGAGCGGCTGGCAATCGGTATTGCCGAGCCTGCCGATGGAGGCGGCGCTGCGTGCGCGCCTGCAGGCCCTGCAACCGCAAGGGCGACTCGAGGGTTTGCGGTTGCACTGGCGCGGCGCGCAGCCCGGGCTGGACAACTTCAGTATTGCGACCCGCTTCAGCGGCTTCGGCGTGACGGCGGCCGGCAACCAGCCCGGGCTGTCCAATCTCAGCGGGCACATCGCGGGGGACGCGGCTGCGGGCGTGTTCGAAATAGACTCGAAACAGCTGAGCCTCAGCCTGCCCGACCTGTTCCGTGAACCGTCGTTCGTATTCGACAGCGTGCATGCGCGCGGCAGCTGGAAGCAAACGCCACGCGGCCGCCGCCTGACCCTGGGCGAAATGGTATTCGCCAATCGGGACATGGCCGGGACGGCCAAAGGCCACTACGAGCTGATCGCCGGCCAGCCCGGCGTGATCGACCTGAGCGCGCATCTGAACCGCGCCGAGGGCACCGCGGTATACCGCTACTTTCCGAAAAATATCGGCGATCAAACGGTCGACTGGGTGAGGCGGGCCGTCGTGGCCGGGCACTCCGACAACGTGCAGCTGGATCTCAAAGGCGACCTGGCGCAGTTCCCGTTCGAGCAGGGCAACGGCGTGTTCCGCGTCGATGTGCAGGCCAGAGATGCGGTGATCGACTATGTGCCGGGCTGGCCGCGGATCGACGACATCCAGGGGCGCGTGCTGTTCGAGGGCAAGACGATGGAGGTGACCTCCAGCCAGGCGCGAATCTACGGGGTGGCGCTGGCGCCGGTGAGGGCCGTTATTCCGGATCTGATCCATCACGAGGAGCAGTTGCATATCGACGGCGAGGCCACCGGACCCATCCAGGATTTCATCCGCTTTGCCAACTTCAGCCCGGTTGGCGACAAGCTGCGCGGGTTCACCCGCGACGTGGACAGCAGCGGCCCGATGAAACTAGCCCTGAAGCTGATTATTCCGCTGCACCACAGCCACGACACCACGCTGGTCGGCCGGCTATCGTTTCTGGGCGATACCCTGCGTCCGGCAGGACTGCCGCAGCTCGACCAGGTGCGCGGCGATATCGATTTTACCGATGACAGCCTGAATGCGAGAAACATCGGTGCGCAGTTTCTCGGCGGCCCGCTGCGCATCGACACGGCCACCCGCGATGGCCTGGTGCAGATTCTGGCGCAGGGGCGCGCCACCGCTGCGGGCATGTCGCCCTGGCTCGGCGCGGAATGGGGCCAGCACTTGTCGGGGCAGGCCGCATGGCGCGGCCGGATCGATCTGGAGCCCGTGGGCGAGCGTGTCCAGATCGAATCCGACCTCGTCGGACTGGCGTCCAGCCTGCCCGCGCCATTGGCCAAGGCCGCCGCGCAGCCGCTGCCGTTGCGGCTGGTCCGCCAGCCGCAGGGCGACGGTCTGCTGAATGAAGTGCGGCTGGACCAAATCGTCAGCGCCGTATGGCGCAGCACCACGGCCGGCGGCTTTGGCCGCGGTGAAATTCGCTTTGGAGGAGACGCGCAAATGCCAGCCGAGCCCGGCCTGCGCCTGGCCGGCAGCGGGCGCGGCCTGGACATTTCGGGCTGGGCGGCGGCGCTGCCCGAGGGCAACGGCAAGCAGACCTTGCCGCTTTCGGCCATCAATATCCGCTTCGATGCGCTCGATCTGATGGGGCGGCGCTATCAGGCGGTGCGCCTGCAGGGGCACGCCCGCAACGGCCTGTTGCGTATGCAGGTGAGCGGGCGCGAACTGGACGGCGTGCTGACCTATCGTCCAGCCGGCGCATACGATTCCACAGAGGCTTCGGCCCGTAGTGGATCGGAGTCCTTTAAAGAGCAGCCCGCCCGCGTATCGGTGCAGTTCAGGCAGCTGACCATTCCGGCCGCGGCGCCCGCAACCGGCCAGGCGGAGGGCCTGAACATGACGGCCGCGGATTTTCCGACGCTGGATATGACGGTGGAAGACTTCCGCCTGGAGGAACGGTCGCTCGGGCGGCTGGAGGTGGTGGCGCACGGCGCGCCGCAGGGGCTGGTGATCGACAGCCTGCGGCTCACGCACCCGGACAGCGTGTTCAGCATGAGCGGCCTGTGGCGCGCCGGCGCGCCGAGCGAAACCCATGCCGAACTGAATCTGAAAGTGCTGGACGCCGGCAAGTTTCTGGACCGCTTCGGTTATGCCGATATGCTGCGGCGCGGCAGCGTGGACATCCATGGCAATGCCAGCTGGACCGGTTCGCCCGCCGATTTCGCGTTCGACACGCTGGCAGGGCAGCTCGACTTTAAAGCCGGGGGGGGGCAGTTTCTCAAGATCGACCCCGGCGCCGGCAAACTGCTCGGCGTGCTGAGTCTGCAATCGCTGCCACGCCGGCTAAGCTTCGATTTCCGTGATATCTTCAATCAAGGCTATGCCTTCGACGATATCGGTGCCACCCTGCGCATCGCGCGCGGCGTGGTCTACAGCGATGATTTCAGGATGCGCGGGCCGGCTGCCAAGGTCAATATGTCCGGACTGGCCGACCTCAACCAGGAATCGGTGCAGCTGCGGGTGAAAGTGATCCCCAGATTGTCGGACAGCCTGGCAGTGGCGGGCGCCCTGATCGGCGGGCCATTGGCCGGGGTGGGTGCGCTGGCCGCGCAAAAACTGCTGCGCGATCCGTTTGGGGAAGCCGCCAGCCAGGAATACGTGGTGACCGGGGCGTGGCAGGAACCCGATGTGAAAAAGTTGGCTCGGGCCAAAACTGGAACCTCTGAACCTTGATCGTGGAATCTGTTACATGACGACGAAAAAACCAGCAAGACCCAGCGTGGCGCGCCCCAAAGGCGCCCAGGTCAAGAAATCCGCGCCCCAGGCCGGTACCGTGCGTGTGGCGGCGATCCAGATGGCGTCCGGCCCCAGCGTGCCGGCCAACCTGGCCGAAGCCGAGCAGCTCATCGAGCTGGCGGTCGACGCAGGGGCTCATCTGGTTGTGCTGCCGGAGTTCTTCTGCATCATGGCGATGAAGGATACCTATGTGGTGAAGGCGCGCGAGGCCGAAGGCCACGGCCCGATCCAGACATTTCTGTCGCGCATGGCGAAGAAACACAAAATCTGGCTGGTTGGCGGCTCGGTGCCGCTGGAAGCCAGCGTGGCGAACAAGGTGCGCAACAGCTGCCTGGTTTATGACGAGCGCGGCAAGCAGGTGGCGCGTTATGACAAGATCCACTTGTTCGGTCTCGACCTCGGCAACGAGCACTATCAGGAAGCCAAACTGATCGAGCCGGGCGACAAGGCCGTCGTCGTCAACAGTCCGTTCGGCCGCATCGGCCTGTCGGTCTGCTACGACCTGCGCTTCCCCGAACTGTATCGCGCCATGCCCGACGTCGACATCATCGTGGTGCCGTCGGCGTTCACCGCCACCACCGGGCGCGCGCATTTCGAAACCCTGATCCGCGCACGCGCGATCGAGAATCTGGCCTATGTGATTGCTCCGGCGCAGGGCGGCTACCACTTGTCGGGCCGCGAAACCCACGGCGACAGCATGATCGTCGACCCCTGGGGCGTGGTGCTCGACCGCCTGCCGCGCGGCTCCGGCGTCGTCATCGCCAACATCAACCCGGCCTACCAGGCCAGCCTCAGGAAGAGCCTGCCCGCACTCAAGCACCGCTTCATCCAGTGCCAGCAAATCGAAGTCGACGTGATCGAGCGCCGTACGGTCGCCAAGCGCGAGCTCACCAAGTAGGGCGTGCTAATACTAATTTCACGCCCGCGACGAAGCCGATTCGGGATGCAGGCCGCGAAGCGAGACGCGCCGCAGTGCCGTTCACTGCAAGCGGTTCGCGACAAAGGGATGCGCCCGAATCGGCCCCGTCCCTCCGGGTTGCCGCGAGAAAGCGCGTCTGCGGCGTTGCGCCGCTTGGCAAGGGATGGCCCTTGCCTGCGCGCCGCGCCTTGCATCCATCGCTTTCTCGCGGCAACGCGGACGCGAAATCAGTATTAACACGCCCTAGGACGCATCATGAACCCCACCGACGCCTTCGTTCCCATTCAAACCGCCGAACAGCTTTTTCATTCCGCCGAGGCCACGCTGCTGACGCCGAACGGGCTCGACGCCGACAAGCTCGCGCCGGTATTCAGCCGTCTGTTGACGCATGATGTCGACTATGCCGACCTGTACTTCCAGTATTCGCGTTCCGAAGGCTGGAGCCTGGAAGAAGGCCAGGTCAAATCCGGCAGCTTCAACATCGATCAGGGCGTCGGCGTGCGCGCGATCTCGGGCGAGAAGACCGCCTTCGCCTATTCCGACGACATCAGTCTCGACGCGCTGGGCGCCGCCGCCGACGCCACCCGCGCCATCGCCCGCGCCGGGCAGAATCGCAGCTTCGGCGTGGTGCAGCGCGGCGAAGGCCGCCAGTTGTACAACGCGGTCGATCCACTGGTCTCGCTGGCCGACGCCGACAAGGTCACGCTGCTGGAACGGCTGGAAAAAAAGGCCCGCGCCATGGACCCGCGCGTCATCCAGGTGATGGCGAGCCTCGCCTCCGAATACGAAGTGATCTTCATCGCGCGCTCCGACGGCCATCTGGCTGCCGACGTGCGTCCGCTGGTGCGGCTGTCGCTGCAGGTCATCGCCGAGCAGGACGGCCGCCGCGAGCAGGGTTCCGGCGGCGGCGGCGGCCGCTTCGACTACAGCTATTTCACCGACGACATCCTGGAAAAATACGCGCGTCAGGCCGTGCACCAGGCCATGGTCAACCTCGACGCCCGTCCCGCCCCCGCCGGCAGCATGACCGTCGTGCTCGGCGCTGGCTGGCCCGGCATCCTGCTGCACGAAGCCATCGGCCACGGCCTCGAAGGCGACTTCAACCGCAAGGGCAGCTCGGCATTTGCCGGCCGCATCGGCGAACGCGTCGCCGCCCCCGGTGTCACCGTCATCGACGACGGCACCATCCCGCTCAGACGCGGCTCGCTCAACGTCGACGACGAAGGCAACCCCACCCAGCGCACCGTGCTCATCGAAGACGGCATCCTCACCGGCTACATGCAGGACATGATGAATGCCCGCCTGATGGGCATGCCCATCACCGGCAACGCCCGCCGCGAATCGTTCGCGCATCTGACCATGCCGCGCATGACCAACACTCTCATGCTGAACGGCGACAAAAACCCGGCAGAGATCATCGCCTCGGTGAAGAATGGCCTCTACGCCGTCAACTTCGGCGGCGGCCAGGTCGACATCACCAGCGGCAAATTCGTCTTCTCCGCCGCCGAGGCCTACATGATCGAAGACGGCAAGATCACCTACCCGGTGAAAGGCGCCACCCTCATCGGCAACGGCCCCGAAGTGCTGACGCGCGTCTCCATGATCGGCAACGACATGGAGATGGATTCGGGCGTGGGAACGTGCGGGAAAGAAGGGCAAAGCGTGCCGGTCGGCGTCGGGCAGCCGACGCTGCGGATCGATGGCTTGACGGTGGGCGGGACGGCTTGAAGTCCAGATGACGAGGTGGGCAATGCCTGCAATCAGCCAGTTTTTTGGCATCGTCATTCAAATGTTCTGGAGAGAACATGCACCGCCGCATTTTCATGCAATGTATGCGGAACACGAAGCCTTGATCGATATTCGTACCCTTGAGGTGATCGGCGGCAGCCTGCCCAGGCGGGCGCTCAATCTGACGATAGATAGAATGGGCCATTGAACATCGTGAGGAATTGATGGAGGACTGGAATCTATGTCAATCCAAACAACACCCGAAGCGGATCAAGCCGCTGGAGTAATCCCAGCCGCGCCCTGGCGGGTGAAAGCCCTGTCCGTGCTGCCGGATTATCGTTTGGCAGTCACGTTTATGGACGACACAAAAGGCATCGCGGATTTTTCATCCGTCCTGACCGCCAAGGAATGCGGGATCTTCGAAGCACTCAAGGACAAGGCTTGTTTCGATCAGGCGCGTCTCGATTTGGGCGTTGTAGCCTGGCCCAATGGGGCGGATATCGACCCGGCCTGGATGTATGAGCAGATCAGGGAAAATAAATTGTGGATTGTCCATTTTTAGTCAAGCCCCGAATCCACGTTTGTAATCGTTAAAACAAGTTCCAAATGAAAATACTGGCTGATTGCGTTGGGGGGCGGGATAACAATTTCAATCTTATCCGCTTCGCTGCTGCAGTTGCGGTTCTGGTAACGCACAGTTATGCGGTTGTTGGAATAGACCCCAGCGGCGAGCCAATGCGGTATTTGACTGGGAAAAGCTTCGGCGGCATGGCCGTTGACGCATTTTTCATCACCAGCGGATTTCTTGTAACAGGAAGTCTCTTGTCCAGAAAAAACGCGATCCACTTTCTTTTTGCCAGGCTGCTCAGGATTTATCCAGCGTTGGCCATGGTGAACTTGTTGACGGTTTTTGTATTGGGTTTGTGGTTCACTACGTTTTCATGGTCTGAATACCTGGGCAATCCACTCGTTTATGAGTACCTGATAAAGAACACAACGCTGTGGTTCGGGATCTCGTTTTCCTTGCCAGGCCTGTTCGAGAATAACGTCATAAAGGGAGGCGTTAACGGCAGCCTTTGGACAATGTATTACGAGGTCAGGATGTATGCGATCCTTCTTTTGACCTGGGTGGCGCTGATTTTGCTGAAGCAGAACTCTGGAGAGAAAAAAGTCGGTGTGTCGCTGGTGCTGATCGCTGTAGCAGCCATTGCCACACATATGTTTAACCATTATTCCGGACTTGATGAAGCTGCCAGCCGATTTTATTTCATGTTCTTTTCCGGGGTTCTGTATTATCTGCTTCGTGACCACATAGTCTTGTCAGGGTTTTTGTTCAGGGTGGCGCTTGGGCTGCTGGCGATAGGTGTTTTTTTCAAGCCGGCATTCTTTCTTTCCTATCACCTGCTGCTTCCTTACGTCATTCTGTATCTGGCCTATGTGCCGGGTGGAAATATAAGGCTGTATAACAATATCGGCGACTATTCCTACGGATTTTATATTTATGCTTTTCCGGTTCAGCAAATGGTTGCGACACTGATTCCAGGAGTTTCATTGGCTGGTATGATCGCGACCGCTTTCCTGGTAACGCTGTCTTTTGCGATCCTTTCCTGGCATCTCCTGGAAAGACCCGCTTTGAGCTTATCAGCCCGTTGGAAAAACCCGAAAATAAACAGAAATAAACAGAACAGTAAACAGGGTCAGACACGATACTCATGAGTGAACTCGACATTCGCTGGCAACAACGCCTCGCCAACTATGCCAAGGCGCTGGAACAACTCGGTAGCGCAGTCGCCACGAGCCGGCAGCGCCCGCTCTCCGAGCTTGAAAAACAGGGGCTGATCCAGGCGTTTGAATTCACTCACGAACTGGCCTGGAATGTGATGAGGGATTACTTCGCCTACCAGGGCAATCCCGGTATCACCGGTTCGCGCGATGCGGCACGCGAGGCATTTCAGAAAGGTCTGATCGAGGACGGCGAGGGCTGGATGGAAATGATCAAAAGCCGCAACCAGACGTCGCACACCTATCAGCAGAAAGTCGCGGACGAAATCGCCGGGCACATCGTCGAGCGTTATTACCCGCTCTTCCGGCACTTTCTGCAGAAGATGAACGCATACAAGGCATAGTTCTGCACGCCATGCCATACGGCCTGAAACCGGATACGATCGCCAAAATCAACGGCATTATGGCGGCACACCCTGAAATCGAACAGGCGATTCTCTATGGCTCCCGCGCCAAGGGGAATTACCGCGAAGGCTCCGATATCGATCTGTGTCTGGTGGGCGAAACCCTCACGCTGACACAGCTTCTGAAAATCGAAAACGAGCTGGATGACCTGCTACTGCCCTACAAAATTGACCTGTCGCTGTTCCACGCCTTGGACAGCACGACCCTTGTTGAGCACGTTCACCGGGTGGGCGTGGTGTTCTATGAAAAAAGACGGGGAACAGACTGCGCGTTCTCAAACTGAGGAAGGTGCTATCGTCTTTCTGAAACGGTGGCCGTGCACCATTGACGCCCCTTTAGAGCTTCACGCCAAACTTTCCAGTGGCCGTGGCTCCCCAATCAAATACCCCTGCACGCAATCCACCCCCATCTCCCCCAGCTTTATCAGCGTCTCGGCATCCTCGACAAACCCCGCCACCGTCTTGATCCCGAGGAAACTCCCCGTCTCCAGAATCGATCGCACCAGCGCTTCGTCGATCATGCTGGTGGAAAGCTCACGCACCAAGGCGCGGTCGATTTTCAGGTAATCCAGCTTCATGCTCTTCAGGCTGGTGTAGGAACTGCTGCCGATGCCGAAATCGTCGAGGGTGAAGCGGCAGCCATGGCGCTGCAGTTGGCGCATGAACAACTGTGTCTGGGCGTGGCCTTCGACGGCATCGGCTTCGCTGATTTCGAATATGAGCTTGTCGCCGGGGATATCGCCGCGTGCCAGTTCGCCCAGCAGAAACTTCAGGAACAGTGGATTGGTAATCGACTGCCCCGACAGGTTGATCGAGAAGCCGCCGGACCGGGCGACGTGATCGGCGTGATCGCGCATCCACTCCAGGACGCGGCGGACCACCCAGCGATCGATTTCGGCGATGCGTTGCAGGCGCTCGGCCACCGCGATCAGGTCACGGGTGGCGATGGTGCGTTCGCCGTGGGCGGTCGGGTGCAGCAGCACCTCGTAATACAGCGGGGCGTGCGTGGCGTCGGCCGCGGCGGCCACTGGCTGACAATTCAGGCTGAGCAGGTTGTTGGCGAGAATGGCGGTCAGTTCGTGCGCCCATTCCGCCAGCGCCAGCACGCCGCTGTCGTCGACTTCGCTGTGGTAAGACACGACGGGCGTGCCGGATTCGCGCGCGCGGGCGCAGGCGGCGTTGGCGTTGTCGTAATAGGTTTCCGGACTGAGGCAGTCGCTTGCCCACATCAGGCCGACCGCTGCCTGCACATGGTAGCGGGTGCCGTTGATTTCCTGCGGGTGATCGGCGATGGCTTGCAGCAGGGCATCGGCCTGCGTCCGGGCGGCGGTGCTGTCGCTCGCTTCGGTCCAGAACGCAAGGCCGGATTCGCCCGAGTGCGCCAGCAGCGCGTTGGACGGCAGCCGTGCGGGCAGCAACTGGGCAAACTCACGCAGGATGGGGGTGCGGATTTCGACTCCCGGCGCCTCGCCTGCGGGATTGCCGATATCGAGCTGGATTACGCCGATGGCGTAACCGCCGTCCGCCACCTGGCTGCGCAGCCAGGTGCGGCGGATGGTGCGGAAAAAACTCTTGCGGTTGGCAAGCCCGGTGGCGGCGTCGTGCGAGGCCTGCCACAGCAGGTCGCGCTGCATTTTCTGGATCATCGCGCTGTAGGAACGGTCCATCAGCGGCAACTCCAGATCCTCGGTCCATTGCGCCTCGCCGCCTTCCAGCGATTGCAGCAGGTCGGCGCGCTTGAGGTCGAGCTTCTTGATGCCGCGATAATTGGCGAATACGTACACGTGCGGCTGGTCGCCGATCCAGATCAGGTTGAGCGGGGTGTCGAGCGATTTGAACTGCAGCCAGTCGCCGACGCGCAGACGCTCTGCCAGATTGTCCTGCACCTCGCCCAGTGGTTCGCTGGCGGCGTCCTTGAGACGGGCGGCGACCGGGGTGTGCTGATGCTGTGACTTGTCCGCGTCGAACAGCGCCGCGGCGAGCTGGTCGACGATGCGGTCTTGCGTGAACTTGTCGGCGCATACCTGGGTGAGTGCCTGGTCGATGCGCTGCAGCAGGGTCTGGAGGTCGGTGGCGCACGGGGGATGCGCCAACTTTGGATCGAGCCAGGCGCAGAGCTGTTGCAGCACCTGCCAGGCCTCGCGCGCTTCGTCGCTGTCGGCGCCATGGCGCAGCTCGGCCATCAGCAGCACATTGCGCCAGCCGCCGTTCAGGAGTTCGATCATGGCGTTGGGCACCGCGCGCTCGTCCAGCCGCACCAGCAGTTCGCGCAGGATGCGCTGCTTGGCGACTTCCGCGCTCTGGCGGCCTTCACACATTTCCTGCAGGCGGGACACGCGTGCGGCACGCTCGTTCAGCAGCGGCTTGACCACGCGTTCGAGCTGGGTGCTCGCCTCTTCGAACACGCCCGGATTCTTGTCTGCTTCGGCGTTGATGCGGTCGGTCCAGCGGCTCATCAGCCGCAACAGGCGTTGATCGGTGATCTTGCCGTCGTCGCCCGCCACCATGCTGATGCGGTCGAGCGTGTTCAGCACCTTGTGCGCCGGGTGGGCGGGCGAGCTCAGGAACTGCGGATCGGACATCGCCAGCTTGATGAGGCTGGTTTCGAGCTGCTGGAAAAACGGCCGCATCCCCTCGCTGACCGATTTCTCGGCGTGCATGGTGTCGAACAGCACGCCGAACATGTCGACCGAGCGCTGCATTTCCTGGGTGACGGCGGGGGGCAACGCACCGGCGGCGGCCAGGCGCTGCAGCACCGGCGGGTGCGCCACGCCGGGCGTACCTGCCATCATATTCTGACCAGCGGCACCAACCGCTGTACCCAGGGTGGAAACGGCGCCTGCCATGCTCGATGAAGCCGATATCGCTTCCGGCAGACCATGGAAAAAATCCAGCAGCGAGCCGGTCAGCTTGTTAAGTGCATTTGGCTGCGCCGCAGCTTCGGAGGCGGCAGTTTGGGCGGATGTGGCGACGGTGGGCGCAGGGGCTTCATTCTGCGTAAGTGCAGCACGCTGCATCAGCTTCTTTGCGCTGGTTTCCTTGCGTTCGGCCTCAATCTGTGAAACAGGCAACAGCGCCAGCAGTTCGGCATACAGCGGGGCGAGCTGATCGGACAGCACGTCGCGTAGCGTAGCGTAGGCCACCTGGCGCGTACGTGCCGATACCGGCACGTCCTGCAGCGCGCTGCGGTAGGCATGTCCGATCACGGCAGGGCCGAAGGGGTTATTGCTGTGGTCGCAGTCAAAATCGAACAATTGTCCGATGCGCGGCTCGATGTAAAAAAGCTGCGCGCGGTACATCTCGTCCAGTTTGTGCACTTCGGTTGCGGTGGCGAGCCAGTCCTCGAAATCCTGCTCCTCGATCAGGGTCAGTTTGCCGTCCACGGAGTCGCGGGCGGCGTGGGTCTGTACCGGACACACCTGCTTCACCATATCCAGCACTTGTTGCACAAAGCGGGTTTGGATGCTCGCCGCGCGCTTGCTAAATTCGAGTGCAGCGCTCATCAGTCCGCTGTGTTCGGCAATGCCGGAGGCCTGCACCGCTGCAGCGCTGAGCTTGTCGTCCAGCAGGTGCATCGTCTGGTCATGCACAAGCAGCAGGGTTTCGTTCAGGAGGGTTGAACTGACTTCGCGCAGTTGCAGGGACGCCTCGGAGGCGGGGAGATCGGCAAGCTTATGGCGGTGGCTGGCCATGCGCAGCTTCTGCAGCGCCCGTAGCGCATCGGCGGGATGACGGTCAAACGCGACACCGACACCGAGCTGGCTTATGCGCCTGAGCGTCGCCGGCACGCGAAAGGTCTGGGCGATTTCGATCAGGTCTGCGGTGAACAGGATTTCCACAGCAGCGTTCGGGCGATTGGCCAGCGAGGCGATCGCCGCTTCCGGATCGGTAAATTTGAGAAACAGGCCGCCCAAGCAGAAATCGCGTATTTCGCAGATGATTTCACTATGTCCGGGTTGCGCGATAACGGCACTTTGAGAGATCTCAAAGCGCTTGCCGCGCCGCATTTCCCGATCGGTGTGCTGATTTTTTGCCGTCTTAGCCATCATTTCCACACTATTCATCTTCATTTTCCTTGCTTATACAGTAACCATCGCAGCTGCGGCGCCTATGCATGGCCCCACTTAAAAGCACTTGGCGTGATCCCCCCGTTTTTGGTAGACTGATATGCATGATTCGTGCCGAAATGTTTTTTTCTAGCCGCTTTTATCCCACGCCCACGCCGCAGGCGGTCGGGAGGCGCTGAGACGAGCAGCAACGCCTTAACGAAACCGCCAGCCCGCTGGCGGTTTTTTCGTTTAGGAAACTGCCGCAGCCAAGGCAAACAACCCGGAGCTTTTAAAATGTCTGCCATCCGAACCGACGATACCCGCATCGAGCAAAGCGGCGAACTGCTCGCCCCGATGCAGGTCATGCGCGAACTGCGTGCCAGCGAGGCTGTGCATGCGCACGTCGCGCACGCGCGCAGCGCCATTCACGACGTGCTGCGCGGGGCGGACGACCGTATGTTCATCATCGTCGGCCCCTGTTCGATCCATGACCCGGTCGCCGTGCTCGACTACGCACGGAAATTGAAGCCACTGGCCGATGAGCTGGCGCACGACCTCATCATCGTGATGCGGGTGTATTTCGAAAAGCCGCGCACCACCGTGGGCTGGAAAGGGCTGATCAACGATCCGCATCTGGACGAGAGCTTCGACATCAACGAGGGCCTGCGGCTGGCGCGCAAGCTGCTGCTGGACATCAACGAAATCGGCCTGCCGTGCGCGACCGAGTTCCTCGACCTGATCTCGCCGCAATACATTGCCGACCTGGTGAGCTGGGGCGCGATCGGCGCGCGCACCACCGAGTCGCCGTCGCATCGCCAGCTGGCCTCCGGCCTGTCGTGTCCGGTAGGGTTCAAGAACGGCACCGACGGCAGCCTCAGGATCGCGGTCGAGGCGATCAAGGCGGCGGCGGCGCGCCACCATTTCATCTCCATCACCAAGTCCGGCCACGTCGGCGTGTTCAGCACCTCTGGCAATGAGGACGCCCACGTCATCCTGCGCGGCGGCAAGGCGCCCAATTACGATGCGGCGAGCGTCAATCTGGCGTGCAGCGAACTGGCCGCGGCCGGTCTGCGCCAGCAGTTGATGATCGACTTCTCGCACGCCAATTCGAACAAGCAGTTTCAGCGCCAGATCGATGTCGGCGCCGATGTGGCGGCGCAGGTGGCCGACGGCGATACGCGCATCATCGGCGCCATGGTCGAAAGCCATCTGAACGCGGGACGCCAGGATCTGATCCCGGGGCAGCCGCTGGAATACGCCAAATCGATCACCGACGCCTGCATCGGCTGGGACGATACCGTTCCGCTGCTGCGGATGCTGGCCGATGCGGTAAAAAAACGCCGCCTGAGCGTGCCGGCGGATGAGGAATAAGGGCTGGTTTTCATAGGGCGCGTAGCGCTTCTGCGTTAAAATACACGCGGCGGGTCTCCCCGCATGGCTAAGTTGTGAATCGGGTCAGGTCCGGAAGGAAGCAGCCCCAGCGACCGATGCCAGTGCCGGGGTAAGGCTCGCCACTTTTCCAGGATTCAGGGGTCAGGATTCAGGGATCAGGGTGTGATGGTCGTGCCAGTGCGTATCATCGACGAAACGGTTTTTCCTGACCCCTGAATCCTGACCCCTAGCCCCTCAAACCATGACTGATCTCTTCGGCGACTCCGCATCTCCCGCACTGGCGCTGGCGCGCAAGTGGCGGCCGCGCGTGTTTGCCGACCTCAAGGGGCAGGCGCACGTGGTGCAGGCACTGTCCAACGCGCTCACCCAGGGGCGGCTGCATCACGCCTATCTGCTGACCGGCACGCGCGGGGTCGGCAAGACCACGCTGGCGCGGATCCTTGCCAAGTGCCTCAACTGCGAAACCGGCGTCAGCGCCACCCCCTGCGGCACCTGTTCGTCCTGCACCCAGATCGATGCCGGGCGTTTCGTCGATCTGCTCGAGCTCGACGCCGCGTCGAACACCGGCGTCGACAACATGCGCGAGGTGCTCGACAACGCGCAGTACGCGCCGACGGTGGGACGCTACAAGGTCTACATCATCGATGAAGTGCACATGCTGTCGAAGCCGGCATTCAACTCCATGCTGAAGACGCTGGAAGAGCCGCCCGCGCACGTGAAATTCATCCTCGCCACCACCGACCCGCAGAAGATTCCGGTGACGGTGCTTTCCCGCTGTCTGCAGTTCAACCTGAAACCGATGCTGCCCGCGCTGGTGGCGCAGCATCTGGGCGAGGTGCTGGAACAGGAGAATGTCGTCAGCGAGCCCGCCGCGCTGAATCTGCTGGCACGCGCCGCCGCCGGCAGCATGCGCGACGCGCTGTCGCTGACCGATCAGGCGATTGCCTACGGCGGCGGCAAGGTGGAGGCCGCCGCCGTCGAGGCCATGCTGGGCACGGTGCGACGCGATTACCTGTTCGATCTGCTCGACGCGCTGGCGGCGCACGACGGCGATGCGCTGTTGGCACAGGCGCGCACGCTTGCCGAGCGCGGCATTGCCTTCGATGCGACGCTGCAGGATCTGGGCAGTCTGCTGACCCAGCTGGCACTGCTGCTGCATGCGCCGGGTGCATACGATTCCACACGCGCTGAAGCGCGTAGTGGATCGGAGTCCTTTAGGGCGGTCGAAGCCGGTGCGCTGGAAAGCAGTGCCGACGCCGAGCGGATGCAGGCTGCGGCCGCGCAGCTGGATGCCGAAACGGCGCAGCTGTACTATCAGATCGCCTTGAATGGCCGCCGCGACCTGCCGTATGCGCCGGACGAGTTTTCCGGCTTCTGCATGACGCTGCTGCGCATGCTGGCATTCGCCCCGGGCTCGGGGAACCGCGCGACGACAGTGGTGCAACCCGCACCGCGGCGTGCTGCCATGCCTGCGGCATCGCCCGCCGTGTCGCACGCGAAGGTGCCGGATGCCGCTACTGCGCCGGGCGGGACGCCCGTGCCCATCGAGACCGCATTCCCCGAGCCGGCTGTGCTGCCTGCGCCCGTAGCACGGCCGACCGAACCGCTTGCGCCGCCCGCCGTCGCGCTGGTGGCCCGCGAATCCGCACCGCAAGCGGCCTGGGACTGGCTCGCCATCGTCGCCGAGCTGCACCTTGGCGGCATGGCGAAAATGCTCGCCGACCACTGCGAGCTGGTGTCGCAGGCAGGCGACGCCGTGACGCTGCGCGTGGGCGAAGCGCACAAGCACCTGCTCGACCGCACCTATCAGGACAAGCTGATCGCGGCACTGCGCGACAGGTACGGGGCAACGCTTGCCGTGACGATCGAGATCGGCGCCGCGGCGGAGAAGACGCCGCAGCAAGTACGTTCGCGCATCAGGCAGGCGCGCCAGGACGAGGCCGTGGCCGCCATCGAATCGGATCCATTCGTGCGCGAGCTGGTCGACCAGTTTGGTGGCCAGCTCGACGTCACTTCCATACAACCATTAGGAGAACACCCATGATGAAGGGCGGCATCGGTAACATGATGAAGCAGGTCCAGCAGGTGCAGGAAAACATGGCCAAAATGCAGGCCAAGCTGGCCGATATCGAAATCGAGGGGCAGAGCGGCGCCGGCATGGTCAAGGTGACGATGACCTGCAAGTACGACGTGCGCCGTATCAGCATCGACCCCAGCCTGATGACGGACGACCGTGAAATGCTGGAAGACCTGGTGGCCGCGGCGGTGAACGACGCGGTACGCAAGGTCGAATCCACGGTGCAGGAAAAGATGGGTAGCGTGACCGCCGGCCTGCCGATTCCGCCGGGGATGAAACTGCCGTTCTGAGCCGTGCAGCCTGCTGCGCTGGAAAACCTGATCGGCGCCCTGCGCGTGCTGCCCGGGGTCGGTCCCAAGTCGGCCGCGCGCATGGCCTACCATCTGCTGCAGCGCGACCGCCGCGGCGCCGAGCAGCTTGCGGCAGCGCTTGATCATGCGCTGACGCACCTGCATCACTGCCGCCTGTGCAACAACTTTTCCGGGGCAGAGGTGTGCGAGGTCTGCACCAGCCCGCGCCGCGACAAACGGCTGCTGGCGGTGGTCGAAATGCCCACCGACTTCAACATGATGGAGGCCACGCAAAGCTACAACGGTCTCTATTTCGTGCTGATGGGGCGCCTCTCCCCGCTCGATGGCATCGGCCCGCGCGAGATTCATCTCGACCGCCTGATCGATCGCGCGACGGATGGCGTGGTCGAGGAAGTGATCCTGGCGACCAACTTCACCCCGGAAGGCGAGGCCACCGCGCACACCATCGGCGAGCTGCTGAAAGCGCGCGACATCAAGGTCAGCCGCCTGGCGCGCGGGGTGCCGGTGGGCGGCGAACTGGAATATGTGGACAGCGGCACGCTGGCGCAGGCCGTGCGCGATCGGCGCACCGTTTGACATGGCGCGATCGGCGCACCGTTTAATGTGGCGCGATCGGCGCACCGTTTAATGTGGCGCGATCGGCGCACCGTTCGATATGGAAAAGAGCAGTTGAACCACAGAAGCACAGAGACACAGAGGGAAAACAATATATTGCGGCACGCTGCGCATTCACCCCCTGAACGCTAAATTCAAGACAGCACAAAGGGTTTAATGAATCTCTCTGTGCCTCTGTGGTGAAGATTCTAGATAATGCAGCGCGGCAAGCGAACCGTTTAACCTGAATGACAATCAAACCGGATGACACGATGGAACTCAATGCACTGACCGCCCTTTCTCCGCTCGATGGCCGTTACGGCAGCAAGACCGCGCCGCTGCGCGATTTCTTCAGCGAGTATGCGCTGATCAGATACCGGGTCATCGTCGAGATCGAGTGGCTGAAAGCGCTGGCGACCGAGCCTGGGATTGCCGAAGTACCAGCATTTTCCGCCGATGCGGTCGCGCTGCTCGACCGCATCGCCGACACCTTTTCGGTGGCCGATGCCGAGCGCGTCAAGGCGATCGAGGCAACTACCAATCACGACGTGAAAGCGGTCGAGTATTTTCTCAAGGAAAAGACCCAGGCCAGTGCCGAGATTGCGGCAGTGTCCGGGTTCATCCACTTCGCCTGCACCTCGGAAGACATCAACAACCTGTCGCATGCCCTGATGCTCAAGGGCGCGCGCGATGCCGTCCTGCTGCCCGCGCTGGAAAAGCTGATCGTGCGCCTGACCGACCTCGCGCACGAACATGCCGAGCTGCCGATGCTGTCACGCACCCACGGCCAGCCCGCCTCGCCCACCACCGTCGGCAAGGAGCTCGCCAACGTCGTCTATCGTCTACGCCGCAGCTACATCGCCATCGGCGACATCGAACTGCTGGGCAAGATCAACGGTGCGGTCGGCAACTACAACGCGCATCTGTCGGCTTACCCCGACCTCGACTGGGAACACTTTGCGCGTGCGTTCGTGATGGAGCTGGGGCTCACCTTCAACCCCTACACCATCCAGATCGAGCCGCATGACGCCATGGCCGAGCTGTACGACGCCATCGCACGCACCAACACCATTCTCATCGACCTCGACCGCGACCTCTGGGGCTACATCTCGCTGGGCTACTTCAAGCAGAAGGTCAAGGCGGGCGAGGTGGGGTCCTCCACCATGCCGCACAAGGTCAATCCGATCGATTTCGAAAACAGCGAAGGCAACCTGGGCCTGGCCAACGCGGTGCTGCGGCATCTCGCCGAAAAGCTGCCGGTCTCGCGCTGGCAGCGCGACCTCACCGACTCGACCGTGTTGCGCAACATGGGCGTCGGTTTCGGCTACAGCCTGCTGGCGTACGAATCCTGTCTGCGCGGCCTGTCCAAACTCGAAGCCAACCCGGTGGCGCTGGCGGCAGACCTCGACGCCAACTGGGAAGTGCTGGCCGAACCGATCCAGACCGTGATGCGCCGCTACGGCATCGCCAATCCCTACGAGCAGCTGAAGGAATTGACACGCGGCAAGGCCGGCATGACGCGCGAGACATTGCATGTCTTCATCGACGGGCTGGCCATGCCCGACACCGAGAAGGACCGCCTGAAAACGCTGACGCCGGCGTCCTATACTGGCATGGCGGCCGAGCTGGCCAGGCAGATTTAAGCGGGCCTGATTTAGCCGGGCGGCCCATCCGGTAGATTGAAGCGGAGTCCCATGACCAAACATTCCCTCGACGTCGGCCTCGCCGATTTTCAGCAAGCCGTTCTCGAGGAATCGAAGCGGCGCCCGGTGCTGGTCGATTTCTGGGCGCCCTGGTGCGAGCCCTGCAAGGCGCTGAAACCCGTCCTGGAAAAACTTGCCGCCGAATACGGCGGCAAGTTCCTGCTCGCCAAGATCGATTCGGACGACAACCAGGAACTCGCCACACGCTATGGCGTGCGCGGCATTCCCAGCGTAAAGGCCTTTATCGATGGCGAGCCGGTCGACGAGTTTTCCGGCGCGCTGCCGGAATCCGAAGTGCGCGCCTTCCTCGATCGGCTGGTTCCCGGCCCGGCCGACGAATTGCGGGTCGAGGCTGCCGAACTGCGTCGTGCCGGCGACGTGTCCGCCGCGCTGCAGAAGCTGGCCGATGCTTCGAAAATCGACCCCTCCCATGTCGGCGTGCGGCTCGATGCCGCTGAAATCATGCTCGACCTGAATGAGGCCGACGAAGCCAGCCGCCTGATTGCGGGCGTTGCTGACGACGTCGATGCGCGCGTGCCGCAATTGAAGGCGCGGCTGCAATTCATGGGGGCGGCCGGCGAGGACGAAGCGGCGCTGGCCGCGCGGGTGGCGGCGAACGAAAACGATCTGGAGGCGCGGCTGAAGCTCGCCAACCTGCTGGTCGCCGCCGGCAAGTACGAAGCGGGCATGGATCAGCTGCTGGAAATCGTCCGCCGCGATCGCGGCTTCGGCGACGACATCGGCCGCAAGACCCTGCTGTCGGTATTCGACCTGCTGGGCGGCGGCGAACTGCTCAGCCGCTACCGGCGGATGCTGGCCAGCGCGCTGTACTGAACCCGCAATCGATATGTCGCCGGGTCAGACGATGGCCTGGTAGCGCACCTCGACGATTTCCACCTCGCGTCGGCCCTCCGGGGTCGGCACGCTGACGTTGTCGCCTTCGCGCGCCTTCAGCAGCGCACGCGCCATCGGCGATATCCAGGCGATGCGGCCGCGTCCGGCGTCGGCTTCGTCGATGCCGACGATGGCGTAGGTGGATTCGCTGCCGTCCCGATCCGCCACGGTGACGGTGGCGCCGAAGAACACCTGATCGGTATCCTCGCGCGTCGCGGGGTCGACCACCTCGGCGTGTTCCAGCCGCCTGGACAGGAAACGGATGCGGCGATCGACCTCGCGCAGGCGTTTCTTGCCGTAGATGTAGTCCCCGTTTTCAGAACGGTCGCCGTTGCTCGCGGCCCAGGAGATGGTTTCCACCAGCTTGGGCCGCTCGACTTTCCATAGCTGATTGAATTCGGCATCAAGTTGCGCGTAGCCTGCGGGCGTCATGTAATTCTTCGATCCGGCAGGCAGCATCGGTGTGGCGATGTCGTCTTCGTCTTCGTCGGGTGCGTCGGTTTCCTTGACGAATGCCTTGTTCATCGACCAAACAGCCAGGCAAGCAGCGAGAGCAGCAGCGACATGAGAATGACGCTGGTGAAGGGGAAATGGAAAGTGCCGCGTGCGTGCTTCACCCGCAGGTCGCCCGGCAAGCGTCCCAGGCCCAGTCGGTTGAGCCAGGGAGTGAGCAGGCCCAGAACCAGCAGGGCCGCAGTCAGGGTGAACAGCCATTTCAGCATGATCCTAGAAACCACAGTTGGACGCGGCCGATGGTGCGTCTGGGCGCGTGCCTGCCACGAAGCAACGAGGCGGCAGGCCGGGGCCTGCAACGAGGCGCGAGAGCGGAATCGTTGCCGCTTTAGCGGCTTTACGAATCCGGCCTACTCCTTGCGGGTACAAAGGCAGGCGCGTGACCAGGCGTGCCAGCGGGTGCGTAGCGGTGTCACCTGAAAGGTGAATGTGAACGAAGGCATGGAAAGCAGTATTCATGCGGTTCCTGTGAGGGATATGAGCGGTCAACTGCGGTTTCTAGGATGATTGTATTATTGTGCTGCGTCATCCATTTGCTTGCGTTGCGCCTCCGCGGCATCCATCACCTGCCCCTCGACCGCACGCGCTTTTTCCACCGCCTGAATCTGGGTTTCGAACGCAGGGTTGGGTTTACGTCCGGTTTCGGGCTGTTGCGGCGGGGCAGGATCGCAGGCGGCCACAATCAGAACGAGCGGAATCAGGGTCCATTTCATGATGCGTTCTCCAGCAATCCAGTGGGCAGGCCGTCGATGCTGACCTGGTTTTTCTCGCGCCAGTAATCCAGCAAGCCCTGCGCGCCTTTCTTCTCGACCCAGCGCGCCATCGTGTCGCGCTCGCCCGTGTAGAGATACCTTGGCACGGCGTAGCCGCACGAGGTCTGCACCGCTTCGATGTCGAGCACGACGATCTGGCGTTCGCCGGGCAGGGCGGGAAAGTAGCGGCGCAGCCCGTCCCATTCGGCGTCCTGGCGGCGCACCGTGCGGCCGTGTCCATACAGGCGCAGGATCAGCGGGTCGCCGTCGAAGCTGCACCACATCATGGTCAGGCGGCCATCGTGCTTCAGGTGGGCGGCGGTTTCGTTGCCGCTACCGGTGAGGTCGAGGTAGGCTACGCGGCTGTCGGACAGCACCCGCAAGCTGTCCATGCCCTTGGGCGACAGGTTGAGGCGGCTGTCGGCGGTGCCGCTGGCGGTGAAGAACAGTTTCTGCGCGGCGATGAAATCGCGATGCCTGGCTTCAAGCGCAGGATAAAAGCGTGCCATCAGTTGACCTGTTTTTTGAGGAATTCGGTGAGGATGCGCAGGCGCATCGCGCTGTCGTTCATTTCCAGCAGATTCTGTTTGACGGAGAGCTTGAGCGGCAGCACTTCGGATAGACGGAAGCCCACCCACACGGCATTGTCGAATTCGTGCGGCGCGGGGAAATGGGCAGTGCCGTATTCACCGATGATGTGACGCAGGATTTCGACGGCAAGTTCGAGTTCGGCGGGGATGGCGCTGGCGGGCTCGACGCTGACCGCTTCGACGCTGCCGGTAAGCAGGCCGTCGGGTTCGGCGCGGGTGCTGCGGATGACGAAGCGTTCCTCCGCCTGGGTGTCGATGTGCAGGATGCCGGGCTGCGGCATGTCCCAGTCGGTGACGTGCACGCGGGTGCCGACGGTGTAGGGAACGGCCGGGGCGCCGGTTTCCGCGCCTTCGCGGATGGCACAGATGCCGAATGGCGTGTCGTCGGCGATGGCCTGTTTGACCATGTCGAGATAGCGCTGCTCGAAAATCCGTAGCGGCAGCCGCCCGCCGGGAAATATCACGGCATTGAGCGGGAATAGCGGCAGCCTGAATTGTTCGAGTGTTGCGCTCATCGGTCGTCGCCCCAGCGCGCCATCAGCGTGTGCGGGATGCGCAGCTGGTCAAGAATGCGCGCAACGATGAAATCGACGATGTCCTCGACATTTTGCGGACGATGATAAAAACCGGGGTTGGCGGGCAGGATTACAGCGTTCATTCTAGACAGCGTCAGCATGTTTTCCAGGTGCAGGGTGGAAAACGGCGCCTCGCGCGGAACCAGTATCAATTTGCGTTGCTCTTTCAGCATCACATCGGCGGCGCGCTCGATGAGGTTGTCGGACAGGCCGTGGGCAATGGCAGCGAGCGTGCCCATCGAGCATGGGCACACCACCATCGCGTCGGCCGGATTGGAGCCGGAGGCAACCGGTGCATTCCAGTCCTCGCGGCCGAACACGCGCAGCTGGCCATCGCGTGCGTTGAGGCTCTCGCTCAGCTGTTTTTCGAGGTCGCTGGCGCGTGCCGGCAGCGCCACGCCGAGTTCCTGCTTGGCGACGATGTGGGCGGCCTGCGACAGCAGCAGGTAAACGCGCATGTCGGCGGCCAGCAGGCATTCGAGCAGGCGCAGGCCATAGGCCATGCCGGAGGCGCCGGTCAGCGCAAGGGTGACGGTATTCAGGGGAGGATGCATGGCGGGGATTGTCGCTTGTCCGGTGTCGGGGCGGCAAGCAGGCGCGCCACGATCACGCCATTCACCGCGCCAAAAATCAGGGCGGCGGCGGCAAACACCGGCAGCAGTTTGATCAGTGCGGCGCTGGGCAACAGCCACCAGCCGGCCAGCGCGAGCTGGCCGCCGATATGGCCGAAGGCCGCCAGCACCGACAGGCTAACCGGGCTAAAATAACGACCGGGCAGGTGGCGCGCCAGCGCCAGCACCGACAGGCTGACGAGCGCACCGGCGGCCGACAGCCAGAATCCCGGCGCGAACAGGCTGCCCAGCAGCAGGCCGCCGGCCAGCACACGCAGGGCGGACACCCAGGCCGCCGCGCGCCAGCCGACTTGCAGCAGCACCAGCAGGATGACGATGTTGGCGAGCCCCGGTTTCACCCCGGGAACCGGGCTGGGGATCGCCGCTTCGGCGAGCGTGAGGCCGATCGCCAGCGCCGTCAGCCATGCGATGCGGCGGTCGTCGGCCGTGACCGGCAATTCAATAGCCGAGCGTGTCATAGGCGGACGTGCGCCCCCGGATTTCGAGGCTGACCTGGTTCGGCAGACACAGCGCGGCCTGGCCGGACTGCGTGAGCCAGCCCTGTTTCACGCACAGCTGGCGCGGCGACGGGTCGCGCGCGATGCGGGCGCGACCGGACTCGATTTCGATTCGCGTGGTGCCGAGCGGGCCATCGACGGTGAAGCTTTGCGCGTGGGTGAGGGCGGTGGTTTGCACGATCTGGCCGGCGGCACGGATGACCGCAGTGTCGCCGCGGCCGCCGCCCCAGGCAAACACCGTCAGCGCGGCAACCAGGCCTGTGCCGGCCAGCAGCACGCCCACATCGCCGGCACGCAGCATCATCCCAAGAACCCCACCACAGAGATATGTCCCGCAGGGACGGTATCCCTTGGGACACAGAGGCACGGAGAACGGCAGGAAATCAATGGGTTGTCGATCAACCAGTCTTCACCCATCGGGTGGACACACTGACCCATGCAAGGTGTCGTCTTTCCTCTGTGCTCTCTATGCCTCGGTGGTTCAACTGCGGTTTCAAGGATCATGACAACTCGCGGTGGCGCACCAGCACCTGCTCGCGTTCGCGGAAGGCGGCGGCCAGCGTTTCGGCGAAGTAGACGCTGCGGTGCTGGCCGCCGGTGCAGCCGATGGCGACCGTCAGGTAGGCGCGGTGGTCACGGATGAAGCACGGCAGCCAGTTTTCGACAAAACTGCGGATGTCGGCCAGCAGCGCCATCGCGTCGGCGCTCGCCTCGATGTAGTCCCTGACCGGCTGGTCGCGTCCGGTGAGCGGACGCAGTTCGGCGACGTAATGCGGATTGGGCAGGCAGCGCACGTCGAACACCAGGTCGGCGTCGAGCGGAATGCCGTGCTTGAAGCCGAAGGATTCGAACAACAGGGTGATGCGCGATCGGTCCTGGCCGATCAGATCCTTGATCCACAGCCGCAGGGCTGCGGCAGAGAGGTCGCTGGTGTCGATGCGGTGCGCCAGCGGCGCGACATCGGCGAGCGTCTCGCGTTCGAGCTGGATCGCTTCCTGCAGTGAAACCGTGTCGCTGGACAGCGGGTGGCGCCGCCGCGTCTCGGAAAAGCGCTTGACCAGCGTCAGTGTCTTGGCTTCGAGAAAAACCACCCGCAGGTCGGCGCCCTGCTCGCGCAGCGCCCCGGCAATCCGGGGCAGCTGCGCAAAGCTCGCGCTGCTGCGCGCATCGATGGCGATGGCGATGCGCGTGTGGCCTTCGCGTGTCAGGTAGTCGACCAGGGGTTGCAGCATGGCCAGCGGCAGGTTGTCGACGCAGTAATAGCCGACATCTTCCAGTACCGCGATGGCAATGCTTTTGCCGGAACCCGACAATCCCGAGACCAGAACGATCTGCATCAGCCGTTCCCGTCGATAGCCGCCTGCTGGCGTTCAATGAATTGCTTGACCGGATTGATGCCGCGACGTTTGAGAAGGTGATTGCGCACCGCCACTTCGACCAGCACCGCGAGGTTGCGGCCTGCTGCAACCGGGATGCGCACCTTGGGAATGGCGACGCCGAGAATGGTCTCGGTCGATGCCACCATGTCGAACCGGTTGAGACCGACATCGCCGATTTCCTGCGGATGCACCAGCTCGACGATGAGCTTGAGATTCTTTTTCGGCTTGACCGCCATTTCGCCAAACAGGAAGCGGATGTTGAGAATGCCGAGGCCGCGTACTTCCAGAAAGTCGCGGATCAATGGCGGGCAGATGCCTTCCAGCGTTTCCGGCGCGACGTGTTTCAGATCGACTACATCGTCTGCGACCAGCCGGTGGCCGCGCGTGATGAGTTCCAGCGCCAGCTCGCTCTTGCCGACGCCGGCATCGCCCTTGATGAGGACGCCGGTGCCCAGCACTCCCAGGAACACCCCGTGCAGCGAGGTGGTCTCGGCCAGGCTCTGCGTCAGGTAGTGCCCCAGGAAGGACATCAGGATGGGGCTCGCCAGCATCGAGGTGAACAGCGGCGTCCCGGTGCGCTCGGCACTGTCGAGCAGAACCGCCGGCACGGCTTCGCCGTTGGAGACGACAATGGCTGCCAACTCGGTCGAAAACAGGTGGTCAATGGCGTTCTGCAGGGCGGATTCGGACAGGCTGCGCAGATAGTCCATTTCGGCCGGCCCCAGCACCTGGACCCGGTTGGGGTGGACGAAATTCAGATGGCCAATGAGCGCCAGGCTCGGTTTCTGAATGGTTTCGGAAGACAGCGTACGCTGGCCACCGTTATGCCCGGCCAGCCATTGCAGCCCGAGTTGCTGCGCCATGTCGCGGAACAGGGTTTCGACTGAAACCTGACTTGGTATGTCCATGCGCTGGGTTGCTAGCTTGACCAGGCGTCGAGCAGCGCAATCAATTCGGATGGGGTGGCTGCCCCCATCATTTTTGTGCGCATGGCATCGTCGCCAAACAGGTGAGCCAGTTCGCCCAGAATCTGCAGATGGCGTTCGTTGGCATCCTTGGGAACCAGCAAAATAAAACACAGCGATACCGGCTGGTTGTCGGGCGCATCGAATTCAAGCGGGGTCTTCAGACGGTAAAACGCGCCGCTGGCATCCTTCAACCCCTTGATGCGGCCGTGCGGAATGGCAATGCCGTAGCCGAGCGCGGTCGAACCCAGGCGTTCGCGTTCGAACAGGCTGGTGAAAATGTCGATGGACTTGAGCCCGTGGGTCTGGGCGAGCAACTCGGCTGCGTGTTCAAACAGCTTCTTTTTGCTGCTGAAACTCATGTCCAGCAAGATGGTGTCGGGGGTGATGAGTGGAGCGATCAGGTTCATGCCGGTTGCGAAGCCGGGGGAAGGGAGTCCGGCACTTGCAGATTATACGCCCGGAGCGCCTCCGGGCGAGATGGCCATGGTTGGGACGATTCGATGTCAGGCAGCGCTTTCTGTCGGCTGATGCTTCAATCCACCGCTGGCCTGATGGACGTCCGCGATTTTTTCCTTGTGCTTGACGATCTGGCGATCCAGTTTGTCGGCCAGAAGGTCGACGGCAGCGTACATGTTGCCGTCCTCGCTGCGAGCGTGGAAATCATGGCCCTTGACGTGCAGGGTGGCGTCCACTTTGTGGACCAGTTTTTCCACCTGCATGATCACGGTCAAGTCGATGACATGATCGAAGTGGCGTTTGACGCGGTCGAGCTTCTCGGAAACATAGTCGCGAATAGCTGGGGTCACTGCCAGATGATGGCCGGAAATCGTCAAATTCATAGAGCCTCCTAAATCTGTTAAAAAACTGAAAAATCGGCTTGTCCATATTCCGGAGCGATAATCTGCGTCCAGTTTCATTGTGGGACGAAACTGAAATACATTCAAGAAGGCTATGTCATTGTTGGCTGTTGAAGTCATGTCCTGCCCCCCTCTGATGAAGCCCCTACCCTTCGGCAGGCGGCGGCGTCGGGGCGGCTAATACCAATAAACCCGGATTGTTCATTAGAGCGAGATGCTTTGGGTAGGGTGCTCTCCGTGCACCTTCGGTGCGTCAATCGGCGCACAGCACAGAGTGCACCCTACGGTGCTGGCCAACACCAATAAATAACGATGAAAGAGCCAAAAGAAGACGGTTAAAGCGCACGCCGCATATTTGCCGGCGGAATGCGCAGTGTTTCGCGATATTTTGCGACGGTTCGGCGGGCGACCACGATGCCCTGCTGGCTCAAAACTTCGGCCAATTGGCCATCGGATAGCGGTTTTTTGCCGCTTTCGGCGGCGATCAGCTGCTTGATCAGTGCCCGGATCGCAGTTGACGAGCAGGCGCCGCCACTGTCGGTGGCGACGTGGCTGCCGAAAAAATACTTCAGTTCATACAGGCCGCGCGGGGTCATCATGAATTTTTGCGTGGTGACGCGCGAAATGGTCGATTCGTGCAGCTCAACCGTGTCGGCAATTTCACGTAGTACCAATGGGTGCATCGCCACATCCCCGTGCTCGAAGAACTGCTTTTGCCGGTCGACGATGGCCTGCGAGACGCGCAGGATGGTGTCGAACCGCTGTTGCACGCTCTTGATCAGCCAGCGCGCCTCCTGCAGCTGGGTGGCAAGCTGGCCGCCGCCGCTTTCGCGGTGGCGCGCCAGAATGTCGGCATAGACGCGATTGACGCGCAGTTTGGGCATGGCGTCGGCGTTGAGGCTGGCAATCCACATGCCCTTGACCTTGCGTACATACACGTCGGGAATGACATAGCGTGTTTCGTCGGCGCCGAAGACGGCGCCCGGACGCGGGTTGAGCGAAAGGATCAGGGTACGCGCCGCGTGCAGCACGGTATCGTTGATGCCGAGCACTTTTTTCAGCTTGCCGACATCGCGTGCGGCCAGCAGATCGAGATAATGCGCGGTCAGCCGCATGGCGACGTCGCGCGCCGGGGTGTCGGGGGGCAGGGCGCGCAGTTGCAGGATCAGGCATTCAGCCAGGTTACGTGCGCCGACTCCGGTCGGATCCATATTCTGCAGGTGCTTGAGCGCGGTCTCGACTTCCTGGGGATCGAGCTCATCGATTTCATCCTGCAGGCTGGCAGTAATGTCCTCCAGCGGCTGGGTCAGAAAACCGGAATCGTCCAGGTCGTCGATCAGCGTGGCAACCAGGGTGCGGTCGCGCAGGGTGAGCGGGCTGACGATCAGCTGGTCCAGCAGATGTTCGCGCAGGGTTGAACCCGCTGCCGAGCCTTGCTCATAGTCGCTGTCTTCGTCGTTGCTGCCGGCTGAGCTGTAATCGTTCCAGTCGGAATCGTCCTGCGCGGTGACGGGGTCGGATTCGGAGCTTTCGGACTGACTGGGTTCCGTATTTTGCGCCTCGGCCTCGGCGGTGTGGGCGGGCGCTTCGGCGACGGCAAGGCCGGCGTCGTCCTCGTCCTCGCCCTCGCGTTCCAGCAGCGGATTGTCCTGCAGTATCTGCTCCAGCTCCTGGTTCAATTCCAGCGTCGATAGCTGCAATAGCCGGATCGACTGCTGCAGTTGCGGTGTCAGGGTAAGGTGCTGGCCGAGCTTGAGTTGAAGGCTGTGTTTCATGAGAGCTGACTACGGCAAAAATCATGCCGACTTGAATCAAGTGTAGCGTGATTTTTTGAGCAGACTGAAGTTACAGGCGGAAATTTTCGCCGAGATAGACCTTGCGCACGTTGTTGTCCTGGATGATGAGGTCGGGCGTGCCCGCGGTCAGCACGCGGCCTTCATTGATGATGTAGGCGCGGTCGCAGATGCCGAGGGTTTCACGCACGTTGTGGTCGGTGATGAGCACGCCGATGTCGCGCTCGATCAGGAAATGCACCAGCTTCTGGATGTCGAGCACGGCAATGGGGTCGACCCCGGCGAAGGGTTCGTCAAGCAGGATGAAGCGCGGATTGATGGCCAGCGCGCGCGCGATTTCCACGCGGCGGCGCTCGCCGCCGGACAGGCTGATGGCGGCCGCATCGCGCAGATGCTCGATGTGCAGATCATTGAGCAGGTTGTTGAGGTGTTCCTCGCGTTCGTCCGGGGTGTAGGGTTTGAGTTCCAGAATGGCGCGGATGTTTTCCTCCACCGTCATCTTGCGGAAGATGGACGGCTCCTGCGGCAGGTAGGACAGTCCCAGCCGCGCGCGCTGGTGGATCGCCATATGGGTGAGGTCATGCGCATCCAGATGCACGCTGCCGCCGTCCGCTGCGACCAGCCCCACCACCATGTAGAAGCAGGTGGTCTTGCCGGCGCCGTTGGGTCCCAGCAGGCCGACTACCTCGCCGCTATTGACCTCGAATGAGACGTCGTGCACCACGGTGCGTTTGCCATACGTCTTGCGCAGGCCCTGGGCGGAAATCCGGCTCATGGTTGTGCGGCGGGCTGGCCGGTGCGCGGCTTCGGACGAATGACGGCGCGTACCCGGCCGGCCGGGGTTTCCACGCCGGGCTGGCCGACGACCTTGTAGAACCCGGTGTTGGCGTTGTAGGAAATCTGTGCGCCGCGCAGTTCGTCGCTGCCGCGCCGCAGCTGGGCCTGGCCGATCATTTCAAGCTGGCTGTTGGTGCTGTCGTACTCGATGCGGCTGGCAGCCCCCTCGATGAATTCGTCGCGGTCATCGAGCTTCTGGCGGAACGTCGCGGGGCGGCCGGTGGCGCTTAATTTGTCGAGCCCGCTCGCATTCTGGGTTACCTGCACACGGTCGGCACGCAGCATCAGCGTGCCCTGACTCAAGATCACATTGCCCTGGTAGACGCTGACTTTCCGGATGTCGTCGAGGGTGACCATGTCGGCTTCGAGGTTGACCGGCTTGTCGCGGTCGGCTTTTTCGGCATGGGCGGGCGAGGCCAGCAGCACGGCAGAGAACGCCGCATAAACTCCAATTTTCAATATTCGCATGGCATTCATGAACCCTGGTTTTGTCCGGCAATATAACGGGCGCGCACCCGTCCTGTCAGTTTGATGACGCGTTGTCCGGCGTCGTATTCCATGGCGCCCGCGCGCACCGTTACGATGTCGTCGAGGATTTCGACGGCGCCCGGCGCGCGCAGCAGGTCGCGCTCGGGAAAAACAAGCAGCCGTTCCGTGCGTAGCGACATGGCGGACTGTCCGGGACGGGCGGCACGTTCCACGACGACGTCGCCGAACAGCACCACCTCGTTGCCATCTGGCGAGACGGTGGCCTGCTTTGCTATGGCACTCACTTCGCCGGCCTCGGCGTCGAGTTGGGCGAAGCGGGGCGATTCCAGTTCCGTGCGCTTGCTGCCTGAATAATGCTTGAGCTTTTTGGCGGACAAACGGTAGTGCGGTTTGCCTGCCGGATCGGTACGCAGCGCATCGAAGTTTTCCATGATGCCTTCAGGGTCGGTTTGGATCGCCTCGCTGCCGTCGGCCGTCAGCTGCACCGAACGCTCGATCCAGAAGCTGAGTGCGGCCAGCAGCAGCAAAATCGCCAGCGGCAGCCACAGCGAGCCCCGCGCGATCATGCCGCCCTCAAATTCGCGGTGCCCAATACGCGACGGTTCATTTCAGATAGGGGGCCAATGCCGCGTCCAGCGTGCCCTGCGCGCGCATCAGGAATTCGCAGGCTTCGCGTACCGCGCCGCGCCCTGCCTCCCGGATGGTGATGTAGTGGCTATGCGCCTTCACCAGCTCGGGGGCGCCGGGCACGGTAATCGCCAGCCCGGCGCGTCGCATCACCGGCAGGTCGATCACATCGTCGCCCATGTAGGCGGTGGCTTCGTATTCGATGCCGAGTTCGCGGCAGAGCGCCTCGTACACGACCAGCTTGTCGTGTGCGCCCTGGTGGATAATCTCGATGCCGAGGTTTTTTGCACGATTTTCCACCACGCGCGAGCTGCGGCCGGTGATGATGGCAAGCTCGACGCCGCTGCCCTTGAGCATTTTCAGACCGTGGCCGTCGAGTGAGTTGAAGCCCTTATATTCCTGGCCGTCGTCGGCCAGGAACAGGGTGCCGTCGGTCATCACGCCATCGACGTCGAACGCGATCAGCCGGATCTTTTGTGCACATTCGATCAAAGTTGTACTCACCTTAAAGTCCTTACCACAGAGGCGCACAGAGGCACAGAGTAAAGTCGAGTCAACAAAGAGGCGCGTAAAAAACCAGGCCAAACTGTTGATTTTACTCTGTGTCTCTGTGCCTCTGTGGTGAGAACTGAGGTTTTTGGGTTCATCACACCACCCCGGCTTTCAGCAGGTCGTGCATGTTGAGCGCGCCGACCAGGGTGTTGTCGGGGTCGACCACCAGCAGGCCGTTGATTTTCATGGTTTCCATTTTCTCCACCGCCGCCACGGCGAGTTCGTCCGCGCCGATGGTCTTCGGATTGGGCGTCATCAGGTCGCTCACCCGCGCCTGCTGCAGATCGAGCGCATGCTCCAGCGCCCGCCGCAGGTCGCCGTCGGTGAACACCCCCGCCACCTTCCCGGCGGCGTCGACCACGGCGGTCATGCCGAGTCCCTTCTTCGTCATTTCGAGCAGGGCGACCTTGAGCGAGGCGTCGCGATCGATTTTCGGCAGTTCGTCGCCGCTGTGCATGACGTCACGCACGTGCACCAGCAGGCGCCGCCCGAGGCTGCCGCCGGGATGGGAGCGGGCGAAATCGTCGGCCGAAAAACCGCGCGCATCGAGCAGCGCCACCGCCAGCGCATCGCCCAGTGCCAGTGCGGCAGTCGTGCTGGCGGTGGGCGCCAGGTTGAGCGGGCAGGCTTCCTTGTCGACCGCTGCATTGAGGTGGGCGTCGGCCTCGCGTGCCAGGGTCGAATGCGGATTGCCGGTCATTGCGATGAGCTTGGCGCCGCGCCGCTTGATGAGCGGCACGATGCAGACGAGTTCGTTGCTCTCGCCCGAATTGGACAGCGCCAGCACGACATCGTTTTGCGCGATCATACCGAGGTCGCCGTGGCTGGCTTCGCCCGGATGCATGAAAAACGCCGGGGTTCCGGTGGACGCCAGGGTGGCGGCGATCTTGCCGCCGATATGCCCGGATTTGCCCATGCCGGACACCACCACACGGCCGCTGCAGGCCAGGATCAGGTGCACGGCATCGGCAAAACCGGCATCGAGGCGGGAGGACGTGGTACGCAGGGCGTCGGCTTCGATGTCGAGTACCTGGCGCGCAAGCGCAAGCAAATGTTCGGCGGAGGTGGGTTGGGGTCGCATGGTCGGCAAGTATACTAAAGCCTGCCTTGCCAACTGTGTTTTCCTGAATGCATTCCAGCCTGCAGCTTGTTTTGATCCTGCTTGCGGTCGCCGTACTGGTGGCGGCTGCCGCGCGCGCGCTGCGCCTGCCGACCATGCTCGGCTATCTGGTGACCGGCATTGCCATCGGGCCGTTCGCGCTGGGCTGGATTCCGGACAGCGAGGAGGCGCGCTATCTGGCCGAATTCGGCGTGGTGTTCCTGATGTTTTCCATCGGCCTGGAATTCAGCCTGCCGCGCCTGATGACCATGCGCATGACGGTGTTCGGCTTCGGTGGCGCGCAGGTCGTGCTCACCATCGTGCTCACCGCGCTGATCGCCTGGCTGCTCGACTTGCCGTTGCTGGCGGCCATCGCGCTGGGCGGCATCATGTCGATGTCGTCCACCGCCATCGTGTCGAAGATGCTGGCCGAGCGGCTGGAAATCCAGACCCCGCACGGGCGCCAGATTTTCGGTGCGCTGCTGTTCCAGGATCTGGCGGTGGTGCCGCTGTTGATCCTGATCCCGGCGTTCGCCAAGGACGCCGACGACATGGGGCTGGTGCTGGGGCTGGCCATGTTCAAGGCGGTGCTGGTGCTGGGTTTTCTGCTGTTCGTCGGCCAGCGCATCATGCGCCCATGGTTCCAGTGGGTGGCCGGGCGCAAATCGCCCGAATTGTTCACGCTGAACCTGCTGCTGTTCACCCTGGGGCTGGCCTTTTTCACCGAAAGCGCCGGCCTGTCGCTGGCGCTGGGCGCCTTCCTGGCCGGCATGCTGATCTCGGAGACCGAATACCGCTACCAGGTGGAAGACGATATCAAGCCTTTCCGCGACGTCTTGCTGGGGCTGTTCTTCGTCACCATCGGGATGCGGCTCGACCTGATGCAGGTGATGCTGAACTGGGGCGACGTGCTGCTGCTGGTGGCGGCCATCGTCGTCGGCAAGGTCCTGCTGGTGGGCGGGCTGGCGATGGCATTCGGCAGCGCCCGCCCCACTGCCGTGCGCACGGCATTGGGGCTGGCGCAGGCAGGCGAATTCGGCTTCGTGCTGCTGGCGCAGGCGGCCGATCTCACGCTGCTGGGCGCCGGGATCACCCAGCCGGTGCTGGCGGCCATGGTGCTGTCGATGCTGATCGCCCCGCTCCTGATCAACCGCATGGACACGATCACCCGCCTGCTTGCCGGCAGCGAATGGGCCGGCCGCGCCAAGGAAGTGCACGACATCGCGGTCAAGACCTTCGGCAAGGCCCAGCACGTGATCGTCTGCGGCTATGGCCGCAGCGGCCAGAACCTGTCACGCCTGCTGGAGGCCGAAGGCATCACCTTCATTGCGCTCGACGCCGACCCCGAGCGCATCCGCGCAGTGGCCGCGTCGGGCGTTAACGTGGTGTACGGCGATGCCAGCCGCCGCGAAGTGCTGGTCGCCGCCGGCTTGAGCCGCGCACAGGCGGTGGTGGTGACCTATTCCGACCTGCATTCGAGCATGGCCATCCTGCGCCACGTGCGCGAACTGCGGCCGGAACTGCCGGTGGTGGTGCGCACCATCGACGACACGCACATCGACTCGCTGAAAGCGGCGGGCGCGGCCGAGGTGGTGTCGGAGGTGATGGAAGGCTCGCTGATGCTGGCATCCCACGCGTTGATGTTGCTGGGCGTGCCGCTCACCCAGGTGCTGAAGCGGATCCGCGAGGTGCGCGAATCGCGTTACGCCATCATGCGCGGTTATTTCCGCGGCGCCTCCGACGCCGACGACGAACTCGACCAGCACGCCCAGCCGCGCCTGCATACCGTGCTGATCACGCAGGGCGCGGCCGCGGCCGGACATAGCCTGGAAGAGCTGGCGCTGGACGAATTACTGGTGGAAGTGGTGGCGATCCGGCGTCATGGAATCAAGGGGATCGATCCCCAGCCCGACACTGAAATACGGGTCGGCGACGTTCTGGTGCTGCGCGGCGCCGCCGACGGGCTGGCGGCGGCGGAGTTCAGGGTGTTGCAGGGCTAGAACAGGATGGCGGCACCGCAATTGGCCTCGCCGCTTCCGGCAAGCCATTCCCCGGTCGCGGCGTCGTAACAGTCGGCAGCAGTGGGCGCTGTGCTGCCAGCTGCATAGGCGGAGAAGCGCATGCTGCCGCGCAGGGCATTGCCGTCATCTGTTTTGCGGTCGATTTCGGCCAGAATATCCACCGGAATTTGCGGGCCGGTCTTGAGGTTGGTGCGCGCGGTTGGCGTGCCGCTGTCAGCGTAAACGTCATCGTGAATGAGCTGGAGCCTGGCGCCATATGGGTTGATGGGCGTGGTTGTTGCACTCTCTGTCGCGTTGTAGACGTAGATACCGTTAATGAATCCGGCATGCGACAGATGATCCCAGGCTGCGATCGCTTCATTACCTGCTATCACACCATTGCCGTCACCGTCTTCCGAGGCGCCGGCAATCTGGGTCTCCGCTTGGCTGAAGTCTCCGGGCAGGGCACGAAAGCGATCCTGGAATCCAAAGACTGCGGCCTTGGCGCCATCCAGTTGGGCGATGATGTTTCGCACACGCGCGCTGGTGATCAGTTCCTGTCCCTTGAGAATGCCGCCGAGCAGCAGGCCGATGATGACCAGCACAATGGCGATCTCGATCAGGGTGAAGCCCGACTGGCGTCTCGGGAAATTAGGCTGATGCATGGCGGAGCGCTCCGTTGGGTTATTCCTGACGCCAACACGCAAAATACGTTCCAGCCGTTGTTATGTGATAACTCATTGTTAAAAATAGAGAAAGGCAAGTGTTCCGTGCCTGGCAGGACGCGAGTTTGACGAAAATACGACGCCAGTGCCGGATTTTCGACGGAAATGTGGGCGAGCAAACGCGTTCGCGGGCTCCATTTCCCGGGTGAAATGCCGATAGCTGTGTCATGCTGAGTTTCTACCGCTCCCCCAACAATCCCGGATATGACTGAACGCATTGAGACAGCGTCGCCGCTGGCCTGGCTGACGTCGCTGGCCACCCATTTCACGCGGGTGACGCCCGGGCGCTGGCTGGCCCTGATGCTGCTGGCCCTGCACGCGGCCGTGGTGCTCGATGCCGAGACGGCGGTGACGCGCGCGTTCCTGCTGGCGCATTACGGGCTGTTCCTGCTGTGGCAGCCGCTGGTGCGCAGCGAAGCGCGCATCGAGCCGCGCCTCGCGCTGCCGGTGCTCGCCATGGCGGCGCTGTTGGTGCTGGCGGACAGCACTTGGGTGATGGCGCTATGGCTGGCGATTCTGGCGGGGCTGGTGGGTGCGGTGGCGACTTCGCAGAACGAGCACGGGCCGCGGCTGGCCTACCTGCTCGCCCTGGCCTACCTGCTCGCCCTGTTGCTGGCCTGGGTGCTGCCGCAGAGCCTGGGCGACACTGCGCTGCCCGATGGGCTGCAGGCCGCAGTGCGCTATGGTCTGCCGATGTTGCCCCTGACGATCCTGTTTTTGCCCGCCAGCCGCCAGCGCGGGGCGTCGTCCACGCTCGATTTCATCTACGGCCTGATGCTGTCGCTGCTTGTCATGGTGGTGGCGCTGGGCGCGTTTACCGTGGTGGCGGTGGCCGGGGTGAGCTATGCCTGGGCACTGGTGCAGACCCTGCTGGGCATGGCGACGCTGCTGCTGGTGCTGTCGTGGCTGTGGAATCCATGCGCCGGCTTTGCCGGGCTGGGGCAGGTGACTTCGCGTTATCTGCTGTCGGTGGGCCTGCCGTTCGAAGGCTGGGCGCAGCGGCTGGCCACGCTGGCCGAACGCGAACGCGACCCCGAGTCGTTCGTGCGCGAAGCGCTGGCCGACCTGCACGAACTGACCTGGATCCGCGGCGGGCGCTGGCAGGCCGCGCGCGGCGAGGGCATGTTCGGCGAACCCGCCGAGCATGCCCTCGTTCATTCATTTCATGGCCTGACCCTGACCTGGCAGGCACCGCGCCCGCTCACCCCCGCGCTGGCGCTGCATGTGCGGCTGCTGTCGCAGTTGCTGGGTTATTTCTATGCTTCCAAGGTGCGCGAGCAGACCCTGCGCGAGCAGGCCTACAGCCAGGCCATCCACGACACCGGCGCGCGCCTGACCCACGACGTGAAGAACATCCTGCAGTCGATGAAAACCCTGATCGCCGCGGCTGATACATCCACCCCGGAAGACGGCGAGCGCCTGCAGGCGCTGATGAAACGCCAGCTGCCGCAACTGGCGGCGCGCCTGTCGCAGACCGTCGACAAATTGAAGCAGCCGGCTGAAATGGATGTCGCCCAGATTCCCGCGCAGGCCTGGTGGACGGCGCTACAGACGCGCTACGAACACGACGACGTGCAGTTCTTTGCCGAGGCGCTCGATGACATCCCCCTGCCGCAGGACCTGTTCGACAGCGTCGCCGACAACCTGCTCACCAATGCACTGCGCAAGCGTCAGCGCGAGCCGGGCCTTGCGGTGGAAGTGCGGTTGGCGCTGCAGCCGCTGGTAAGCCTCGCCGTGACCGACAGCGGCGCGCCGGCGCCGGAGCACGTGGCGCGCAACCTGTTCCTGAGTCCGGTGGCGTCGGATTTCGGCTTGGGTGTTGGCTTGTATCAGGCCGCGCGGCAGGCCGCGCGCGTCGGGTATCGGCTGGAACTGCCGGACAATCAGGTAGGGCGGGTGATGTTCAGATTGCAGGCTATGGACATCCGCCCGCTGGGCACACCCGGCTCTTAAGTAGGCCATCCGAAATCCACACCACTAGATCGTCGAATTCTTTTGTCTGTTCTGCAGCAGAACCATCAGCGGCTTTATATGGCGGTCGGTTAACATAAAATTGATTAGTATCGTGATTCTTTTTTTCGTCATTCCCCGTCGGTGTGGCCAGAATTTTTTCATTTACACTCATTGCCCCCCAACCATTCGGTCCGTAGGAAATCAGAACCACGGGTACATTTGCAGCGATTGTCGTGTTGGCTGAACCACAAATTTGTTTATAACAGTCTGAAACGTCAGTGCTTGTGCAGGAACTACCGCTTCCGTCAAAAGTACCATTACAACTGCCAACATCATTTATTTGAGTAGCTTCTTGGGCGTTGCTCGCAAATCCAATGTTTGAGTCCGCATAAGTTCCGATAACACCGTAATGCAGTCTATTCCCCCAAGAATCTTGATTTGCTGCCCCCAGTGTGGCCCAAGGTAAAAGATTGCAGCGTTTACCTGTGACATCGTCCAAATTATCCTGATTTGCATCATTACACGGGATGCATTCACCACTACTTGCGCCACTACTGTGGCGTGATTCAATTCCTGTGCCGTCATTGCTGGGGCAGGGCAAGTAATGGCGCGTAATGGGAAGCGTGAGTATCAGGGGGCCTGTGCCCGAAGCCGGGCATGATGGGAGCGTCAATGCCACCTCTTCCTCAGCAGGGCATAGCGATGAACAGGTTGCTGGAGTTACAGAGTTCAGTGCAATCGGACAGGTACCCGTATCCCCCACCGTGTAGGTGCATCTGCATGAGTTTGAGCTTGCAACGCTGCTCATGGCGTACCCGATAATCGCCTCGCGCGCTTCTTCCAGGATTTTCTTGGTCTCGGCAATCCGCCTCGCCTGAATCTGCGCCGACAGCGGCATCGCCAGGCCGCCGATCAGGATGGTGACGATCACCAGCACGATGGCCAGCTCGATCAGGGTGAAGCCGCGTGCCTGCTTCATGGCGTGGGTTCCTCGGCGACAGGCTCGGCGGGGCTGGGGCGGAGCACCTGATAGGGTTCATACACACGGCCGTCGGCGCGGATCTGGCCCGGCTTCAGGCCCGCCACACCGGACGCGCCGGTCTGCGGCTGGCCGTCGACCCAGCGCGTGGTCTTGCCGTCGGAGCGGATCACCACGCCGTCATAGCGTACCGGCGGCGGGGCACCTGTATCGGGCGTCGCCTGCCTGAGTTGGGTGACGTTGCGCGCGCGCGCGGCTTCGAGCTGGGCGCGCTGTTGGGGGGTGTAGAACAGGCGCCCGGGGTCGGCGGCAAGGCTAGCGCCGCACACGCCCAGCATGGCCAGCAAGAGCAGCGGCATGAGGGTGGCGCGGACTCGCCAGGCGTCGTGCCGATTCATCTCAGATTGTTCATTAGGCGATTTGTAGTGCGTAGGGTGCACTCTGTGCACCGATTGACGCCCAAAGGTGCACAGAGTGCACCCTACTCCTTGTGTCTCGCGCCCTAATGAACAATCTCGGTTCATTTGACCTCCTTGCCGTCGGCCGCCACGGTAAACCACAGCAGTTCGCATTCGGCGTCGAGTTCGGGGCGGTTGACCGGCTGCGGCGGGGCGTCGGTGAAGCGGGCGAGGTGGCATCTGCTGACGCGGAACAGGCCGGGCGCACGCGCGTGCAGGGCGTCGATAAAGCGCGGCAGGTCGGTTTCCACCAGCAAGGGCATTTTCACCCGCATGCGGGTCTGCTTGAGCGGCAGGCCGCCGGCCAGGGCGGGCGGCGCAGCCGTGCGCGGCGACAGGGTGTAGGTGAGTCCGTACAGCCGGGCGTCCCGATTGGCGAGGTGCACCGCCTCGATCCAGGCGAGGCGGTTCTCTTCACCGACAAACCCCCGTGCAACCAGCGCGCGGTAGGCGTCGAGATGCTGCGCGATCAGGCGCGCTTCCATTTGGCCTTGTTGCTGGCGTGCGTGTACGGCATTGAGGGCCGTCTGCTGGCGTTGCAGGTCGGCGTGCGCTTCGGTGTCCTGCTGGCGGCTCCAGAAAATTCCCGCAGTGGACAGCAGGCTGGCGACAAGCAGCAGCAGGATCGATGTTTTCAGCGAGGCGATCGGCGGCCGGCTCATGGGCGCACCTGCAGGCTCAAGGTGAATCGTGTCTCTTCAGGCCGGGTTTCACCCGAGGTTTTGCCGCTGAGGGTGGCGGTGGAGGCCGTGTTGACCGGGCTTGTCACGCGTTCGACCGCTGCAATGCCCGGTGTGGCGGCGAGCCGGGAGACGAGGCTGTCGATGCGCGACATGGCGGCGCGATAGTTACCGTCGAAGTCGGACAGTCGCGCGTCCAGCGTGATATCCGCCGTGCCGTCCGCCGTGTCCTGCAGCGTCAACGCCTTGATTACCATGTCGGGGTGCGCGGCCAGCGCCTGCCCCAGCGGCAGGAACAGCGTGTTGATGTCGAGCGGCGAACGATTCAGTTGCGTGGCCAGGGCAAGGGTCTGGCCGAGCTGGTCGGGTCGGATGGCGAGCAGGGGGAAGTCGCGCACGATGACGGCGTGGCGTGCATCGCCGCGTTGCACCTCGCTCTCGATCCGCAGCGCCTGGTCGCGCAGGTCCTGGGTATTGAGCCAATAGGCGGTGGTGAGGGTCAGTCCGGTTGCGGCGACAATGCCCGCCGCCAGATTCAGGCCGCGTCGCCAGCGAAATTCGATATGGCGTTGCAGCAGTTCGGGCGGCGCCAGATTCAGGTGCACGGATTCGTCCGCAATCGCCGCCAGCGGTGCGATTTCCGGGGTGACGGCGAGAAAATTGTCGGGAATGCGCAATGCCCTCGCGAGGTTCGACATGTCGATGAGCCGCGTGCTGAATGCGGGATCGGCATTGAGCGGGGCCTGCGCGCTGTCGAGCTGGCCGCTGGGGTCGAGCAGCAGCACATGCAGCCGGGCTTCGCGCGGCAGGATGCGCTGGCCGGTGAGATAAAGCTGGGTCTTGGCAATTTCGTCGGCCGCATTGCCCGGCAGCTGGGTGGGCGTGTCGCTGCCGATCAGGCGCGAAAAACGCAGCAGACCGTTGTGATAGTAGGACAGCCGCAGCCTGTTGTTGAGACGGCACGCCAGCAGCGTGTGCGGCGCCTGTACCCGCAGTCTGGCCAGCAGGTGCTGGTACGCCAGCGCCAGCGGGGCGATGCCGCACAGCGGCACCCGTTCGCGATGCAGCACGCTGAGCCAGGGCGTCAGCCACTCGGCATCGGTGAGGGCGGCCAGCAGGTAGCGGTCGTCGCGGCGGCCGGTCGTTTCGCGGGCCTGCCGCCAGGCGCCGGTGAAACGTGCGTTGCGGAACACCTGTTTGAGCTTGCGTGCCAGCAGTTCGTCGCGCGCGCGCCTCTGTACGTGCGGCAGAATCTCGCTGCGGTAATCCTCGTCCACCGTGTCGACGACCAGCAGCACCGGCAGCTGCGCGCGCTTGACCAGCGCCTGGCGAAACGCCGCCCGCCCCGTTTCGTTGGCGGCGAACTCGCCCAGCCAGTGCATGTGGCCGGGCCGCCAGTCGAGCACGCCGATCTGGCGCGGGGTGGCAAGCAGGATCAGGCGGTGGTCAAACATCATCCCGGAAAAAACCATTAACCATAAAACCATTAACCACAGAGGCGCAGAGGCACAGGGAAACCTCGTCGTAGCGTGTCATCCGCAGTGTGGCCGTACGACATGCTGCAATTTCCCGCTTTGCCTCTGCGGCTCTGTGCCTCTGTAGTGAGGGGTTTGAAATCATAACGGCAGGTTCCCGATCAGGTCGTAAACCGGCAGCAGCACCGACACGAGAATGCCGCCGAGCAGCAGGCCGAGGATGGCGGTGAGCAGCGGTTCCAGAACCCGCAGGCCGTTTTCGATCGAGTCGAGCACTTCGCGGTTGTAGAAATACGTCACATTTTCCAGCGCTTCGTCGAGTGCACCGGTGGATTCGCCCACGCGCAACATGCGGATCACCAGCGGCGGAAACAGCGCCTGTGCCTGGAAGCTTTCAGACAGGCCGCGGCCATCGGCGATCTGCTGCGCCGCGCGGTGGATGCCACGGGCGATCACCCGATTGCCGGCGACCATCTCGCCCGCACGCAACGCGTCGAGCACGGTGACCCTCGAGCGGTACATCATCGCCAGGGTATTGGTGAAGCGCGATAGCACGATCTTCTGCATGATCGGGCCGATAACGGGCAGCCGCAACTGGGTGCGGTCCCACCATTCGCGTCCCGCCTCGGCTTGCCTTATCCACAGCGGCAGGCCGATTCCAAGCGCCAGCGCCAGCAGCAGCCCGATCGGCCAGTACGACTGCATTACATTCGATACGGCCAGCAGAATCAGCGTCGGCAGCGGCAGCACCACGCCCATGGTCTCGACCAGGGAGAGCACCTGCGGCACCAGGTAAAGCATCAAAAACAGGATGGCTGCGCCGACGACGGTCAGCACCAGCGCCGGGTAGATCATCAGCCGTTTGGCCTTGGCGGCGACCTCTTCCTGCCACTTGAGCGATTCGGCCAGACGATCGAACACCGCGTCCAGCAGGCCGGTCTGCTCGCCCGCGCGCACGCTGTGGACGAATACGGCGCCGAACACCGCCGGATGCGCGGCAAGTGCCTGCGATAGCACTTTGCCGCCTTCCATATCTTCCAGCAGCGCGGTCAGCACATCGCGAAAGCCGCGTTTTTCCATGGTGTCGCGCAGATCGCGCAGGCCGTCGAGCAGCGGAATTTTGGCGCGGGTGATGTAGCGCATATGGATGCAGAAGGTGACCAGGTCGCGCCGGGTAACGCGCTCGCGGCCGCTGGGGGCGTACTGGCGCGAAAGCTCCGCCAGCGTGATGAGATCGAGCCCCATGCGCTTCAGGCGCAGTTCGAGGTCGACGTCGTTGACGGCCGACAGCGTGCCCCGGGTGGTGCGGCCGGTCTGGTCGATGGCGCGGTAGTCGAAGAAGGGCATGGCGATTCGTGTTTAGGGGGCTGGATTCAGGGATCGAAGAGGGAGTGGTTGCGCTTCCCCTGACCCCTGACCCCTGACTCCCGACCCCTGAATCCCTGAATTTCGCATCACACTCGCCCCGTCAAATCCACCACCCGCGCCACTTCCGCCAGCGAGGTCACGCCATCGAGCACGCGCTTGACGCCGTCTTCGGCCAGCGGGCGATAGCCGTGCTCGAGCGCGGCGCGGCGGATTTCGTGCAGCGGCGCGTGGTCGGCGACCAGTTCGTCCAGCCGCGGGTCCATCCGCAACAGCTCGATCAGGGCAAGGCGGCCTTTGTAGCCTTTGTTGCTGCATGCCGGGCAGCCGGTCGCGCGAAAGATCCACGGCGGCTGGGCCGGATCGGTGCCGAGAATGCGCGCTTCGTCTTCGTCCGGCGTGTAGGCTTCCCTGCAGTGCGGGCACAGTTTGCGCACCAGCCGCTGGGCGATGACGCCGATGATGTTGCCGGACAAAATGCCGGGCTGGATGCCGATGTCCATCAGGCGCGGAAACACGCCGAGCACGGAGTTGGTGTGCAGGGTGGTGAACACCTGATGGCCGGTCATCGCCGCACGAAACGCCATTTCAGCGGTGTCCTTGTCGCGGATTTCGCCGACCAGGATGATGTCTGGATCCTGTCGCATGATCGAGCGGATGCCGTTGGCAAAGTCGAGCTTCAGCGTTTCATTGACCGAGCTCTGGCGCATCAGGGTGACCGGATATTCGACCGGGTCTTCCAGCGTCATGATGTTGACGGTTTCGTCGTTCAGATGCGACAGCATCGAATACAGCGTGGTGGTCTTGCCGGAACCGGTCGGCCCGGTGACGACCAGGATGCCTTCGGGGCGGGCCATCATCAGTTGCAGTTCACGCAGGGCGTCGGCGGTGAAGCCCATCTGTTCCAGCGGCATGATCGACTTTTCGCGGTCGAGGATGCGCAGCACCAGGTTTTCGCCATGGATGCCGGGCTGCGACGAGACGCGGAAGTCGATCGGCCGGCCGTTCAGCGTGAGCGACATGCGGCCGTCCTGCGGCGCGCGCGTCTCGGCGATGTTCATCCCCGACATTACCTTCAGTCGCACCAGGATGCCTGGCCAGTAGGTCCTGTGCAGGCTGCGGATCTGCTCCAGCACGCCGTCGATGCGGTAGCGGATGCGCAGGAAGGCGTGCTCTGGCTCAAAGTGGATGTCGGAGGATTCGCGCTTCACCGCGTCGGTGAGCAGCGCGCCGACCAGCCGCACCACCGGCTGGGTATATTCCTCGGTATCGGGGTTGAGGCTGGCGTAATCGACTTCGCCGGTTTCGATTTCGCGCAGGATGCCGTCAAGCGAGAGGTCGAAGCCGTAGAACTTGTCGATGCATTCCAGCAGCTGTGCTTCGGCCGCCAGCAGGGTGTTGATTTCGAGCTGGCCGCCGAGCGCTGCTTTCAACTGGTCGAGCGCAACCACGTTGAACATATCGGTGGTCGCCAGCGTCAGCACGTTGCGCGCGGCGTCATGCGCAATCGGCAGCAGGTGATGGCGGCGGGCGAATTCCTCGGGCACCAGTTGCAAGGCTTCGGGGTCGGCCACCACCTGGGCGAGGTCGATGCCCTGGCTGCCGAGCGCGTTGGCGAGCTGGTCGCGCAACACCGCCTCGGTCATGAAGCCCAGCGCAACCAGCTGGCGGCCGATCGGCAGGCCGGTCGTTTTCTGTTCCTTCAGGCCGATGCGCAGCTGGTCGAGGGTGATGAGTCCCTGCGAGACCAGGGTTTCGCCCATCCGGAGTTTTTTTCTGCGCTCCATACGACTGCTCTTACCGAACTGACTTCAGCTGCTGCACGCGCGCTTCGGCCTGGGCGCGGTCGAAGCGGTGCACGCCGTCGCTGGCGAGCGCTTTTTCGTAATACGTCAGCGCCGCCGGATACTGGCGCAACTGGTCGAGGCTGACCGCCAGGTTGAAGGCGTAATCGCCGTTATCCGGTACGCCGCGCCAGGCTTCGAAGTAGGCGGCCTGGGCATCGTTCCAGCGCATCTGCTCGGCGTAGAGGTTGCCGAGTGTCTGGTAAAGCTGTGGGCTGGGGTCGCGTTCGATCAGCGTTTTCAGGCGGCTTTCGGCTGCCTGGCTGTCGGTGTTGCCGAGCAGGTCGAGCAGGACGCCCTGGGCGGCGGCATTGCGCGGGTCGAGATCGAGCACGTCGCGATACAGGCGCTGCGCGTCGGCCTCGCGATCTTGCATGCTGGCGATCGCTGCCAGTCCCAGCAGCGCATCCACACTGCGCCCGCGGGCGACAGCCTGGGTGTAGAGCCGCTGTGCCTCGGTCAGGGCGCCGCGCCGATAGGCGGCGTAAGCCTGGTCGAGCAGGGCGGTTTGCACATCGGGCTGGAACAGCGGCAGCGCGGCGGCGGGGGGGCGCACGGGTTCGGCTGTGCGAGGGGCGCTGGGTGCAGGCGCGACCTCGGCGGACGTCCCGGCCGCGGAAGCGGGTTGCGACAACGCGGGTGAAGCGGGCGCAGGCGCGGGTTCGGCGACGGTCGGGATCTGGATCGCTGGAGCGGGCTCGGCAGCGCGATAGACTGGGGTGACGGGTGGCGCAACGGACGCTGCGGCGGTTTCAGGCGCGGAAGGGCGCGCGACAGCAGCCGGAGGCTGCAGGGCAAGGTAAAGATAAATCCCGTAGCCCAGTGCGACCAGCACGGCCAGCAGGGCGGCGAGCGGCACCAGCGAGGGTTGTTGCCAGCGGAAAGTCGGTGTGCGACGTGGCTCGGGTGTGGCCCCGCTGCTGCCGAGCAGCAAGTCCGGCGGCCCGACCCATTCGCGCACCTGGGCCGTGCCGGGCGCGCCCACGGGTTCTAGTTCGAGGTCGTCCTCATCGCGATTGCCGGGTCCGGACTTGTCCGCATTGGCAGCTTCGGCCAGTTTCAGCGCTTTGAGCAGCAGGCTCAAGGCGTGCTCCGAGCAGCGCCGGGAAGCAGGCGCTGGAACTGGCGCAGTTCATCGCTTTCCAGCGTGGGGTTGGACACCACGATGGGGCGCAGGAAAATCACCAGCTCGGTCTGGCTGTTGATGCGCTCGTGCTGGCCGAATACGGCGCCGATGCCTTCCGGGCGCGACAGGCCCGGCAGCCCATCGCGCGCGTTGTTGCTGTCGTCCTGGATCAGTCCGCCGAGCATTACCGTCTGGCCGCTACGGACTTGCAGCAGCGATTCCATTTCGCGCACCTGAATGACGGGGACGAGATTGGCGACATCCTTTAATTCAGGATTGGGGTCGGACACATCGCCCACCTTGCGCGAGATGGTGGGGCGCACGGTGAGCGAGACCATGCCGTTTTCACTGATCTGCGGCAGCACCGACATCACGATGCCGACCGGGACAGCGCGCGCTGTGGTCGTGTATACGGCTGGCGACGTTAGAAATCCGCCTGAGTAGCTGGCGGGGGTGACTTCGACTGAGAAATACACCAGATTGTTGACCACTTTCAGCATCGCGGTCTGGTTGTTCAAGGCCATCAGTTTGGGGCTGGAAAGCACTTTGGTGTTGCCATAGGACTCCAGCAGGTCGATCGCCGCGGTGAAGCCGTTACTGCCCGTATTCGTGTAGGTGGCCTGGATAAAAGGCGTCAGCGAGCCGGCCAGTGCATTGGTGCCGCCGCCGAGGGTGTTGATGGCCCAGCCGGTGGTGTTTTGCAGGGCTTTCGACCAGTCGATGCCGGCACGGTATTGGTCCTTCAGGCTGACCTCGACGATGGTGGCCTCGATCAGCACCTGGCGTTGTGATGCGTTGGAAACCGTGTCGAGATATTCGCGTACGAGCCGGTGCTGGCGTTCAGTTGCAAAAACCGAAACTGTGCCCGCGACGACATTCACAATGACCTCGCGCTCGCTATCGCCCAGTTGTGGCATGGCACTTTGCGGAATGGCAGCGCGAACTCTCTGCGTATCCTTCCAGCGGTCGGCGATCTCGGCTTTGTCATTTTTCTGATAAAGATCCCGCAGGTAGGCGTAATCGGCCAAGGCGGCACGCTCTATACGTTCTTCGGATTTCTTGTTCTCGATTTTGGTGGCATATAGAATGTTCACAAGATTGTCTTTAAGTTCAACCCAGTAGTCGTTGTTCGAGGTGGTGATGACGCTGGTATTGGAGTTGTTTCCCGTGGATGCGGCATCCCCACCGGTTTGAGCGATATCGCTGGAACCTGTAGCGGCGATTTGCGAAGCGACACCAATGCTCGAAGCCGTATTACGCGATAGGTTCACGTAATTCATTTTGTAGGTTTTCAGGTAGGGCGTGTCCGGCATGATCGACACGGTGCGGCCGTTCATTTCGTAGCGCAGATCGGCCTGCCGCGCGATGCGCTCGAGAATGGCGGGAAGCGGTTCCTGCACGGCATTGAGCGAGACGTTTCCGGAAATCCCCGGATGCAGGTCGATGTTGTACTGGGTGTCGCGCGCGATGGAAAACAGCAGGTCTTTCACCGGCACGTCGTTGACCACCACGGTATAGGTCGGCACCGGTACGCCCGGCCTGGGCGGAGCCAGCGCAGGCGCTGCCTTCACTGGCGCGGGCGGCGGGGCGATCGGCATCGCGGGCTGGGTGGACTGGCCGATGTGGCCAGGCGAGGTGTCGAACGCCTGCGGCGGCACGCATCCTCCCAACAGTACGAGACCAATCAGCATCAGGCCCGTCGATACAGAGTGTTTCAACACAGCATTCATCATCCTGTTGGCAAGACTACGGTGCGCATTTTGCCGACCGTGCGTAGAAACGGTGTGCTCCCGGGCGGGGCGGCCAATGTGCGCAGGACCGTCATCGCCGTCTCGCGGTCGGGAAACTCGCCTGCCAGGATCATCCAGGCGGGCGCGCCTCGGCTCAGGCCGTGCAGTACTCGAACCGGCTGCGGCGTGGCGGCGCTCAATCTCCCCAATAATACGGCTGCCTGCGCCGCTTCTTTAGCCGAGGCGAGCTGGATGACATGGGTGTCGGGCGCGGCGGTGACGAGCCAGCGCCGGGTTTGCCGGGCCAGGTCGGCGACGTCGGGGGGAGTGGCTGCGGCGGAAGGTCGAGCGCTCTGGGGCGGGGAGGCCGCGGGTAGCGAGGCGGATGGCGACGGCGCCTGCCAGGCGACAAAGGCCAGCAGGCCCAGCGCGGCCGCCAGCCCGGCGCTCAACCACGCCCAGCGCAACCTGTGGCGCGTGGCGGGCTGCTGTTGGAACGGCTGCATTTCTGCGTCGCCCGCCGCCGCCTCAAGATGGGCCGGAGTAAGCGTATGGGTTTGCCCGGCATAGGCCGCCAGCAGGGTTTTGTCGGCCAGCACATTGATGCGGCGCGACAGGCCACGGGAAAGCCGGGTCATGCGCACGATCAGTGCCGGCGCAAACAGGTCGGGGCCGCGATAGCCCGCCACTGCCAGCCGTGCGCGCAGGTAGGCGGCCACTTCGGATTCGGTCAGCGGCGACAGATTCAGGCTCAGGGTAATGCGGTCCTTCAGCTGGCGGATACGCGGATCGGCCAGCAGCGCATCGAATTCGGGCTGGCCGAACAGCACGATCTGCAGCAGCTTGTCGGTAGCCGTTTCCAGATTGGTCAGCAGCCGCAGGAATTCCAGATTGTCGAGCGCGATGCCCTGTGCTTCCTCGACGAACACCACAACGCGCCGCCCGACCGTGTGGCGGGCCAGCAGCGTGGTATTGAGTTGCGCCAGTCGGGCCTGTCGTCCGCTCTCCGGCGTGTCGACCCCCAGGTCGGCCAGGATCGCCGCCAGCATATCGTCGGGTGGCAGGGTGGGGTTGCCGAGATAGACGCTGTCGACGCTGTCGGGCAGCTGGGCGACCAGCTTGCGGCACAGCATGGTCTTGCCGCTGCCGACTTCGCCCACTACCTTGACGATGCCCTCGCCCTGACCGATGGCGTAGAGCAGCGCGGCGAGCATTTCCCCGCGTTGGCCACCTGCATACCAGTACTCGGTATTCGGCGTGATGCGGAAGGGCGCTTCCTTCAGGCCGAAATAGTCAAGGTACACAGAGGCTTATTCGCTGCCGTACGTCTGCATGCGGCTGTATAGCGTGGTGCGGTTGATGCCCAGCAGCTTGGCCGCCTGCGACAGATTGCCGTGGGTCATGTTGAGCGCGGCCTCGACGTAGGATTTTTCCCACTGGCGCAGGGTGACGTCGAGGTTGAAGTTGGCCAGTGTCTGCAGCTGCTTGCGCGCCAGTTCGATCAGCGCTTTGCCGTCGCTCGCCAGCGGGATTTCCTGCGGGAAGGCCTGGTCGGTATCGAGTTCGTCTTCCAGCTGCTGGGCGTTGACTGCCATCCCGGGATATTTGGTGGTCAGGCGGATGGCGATGTTGCGCAGTTCGCGCACGTTGCCGGGGAAATGGTAGTCCGCCCACATCTGCTGCGCGCGGGCGTCGAGCGAGAACGGCTGGCTCCTGGCTTCGCGGGCGTAGAAATCGCGGAAGTGGTTGAGCAGGGTGAGCTTGTCCTCGCCCATTTCGCGTAGCGGCGGCACCGCGATGGAGAACACCGAAAGCCGGTGGTAGAGGTCGGTGCGGAAGTGGCCGGCCTTGACCTCGGCGCGCAGGTCGCGGTTGGTGGCGGTCACCACGCGGGCATTGGAAAAGCGCGGCTGGGTTTCGCCGACGCGCTGGTACTCGCCGTTTTCCAGTACGCGCAGCAGCTTGGCCTGCAGTTCCAGCGGCAGTTCGCCGATTTCATCGAGGAACAGCGTGCCGTTTTCGGCTTCCTCGAAGTAGCCGGCACGCGCGCTGGTGGCGCCGGTGAACGCGCCCTTGGCGTAGCCAAACAGGGTGGGCTCGACCAGGGTCGGTGAAATTGCCGCGCAGTTGAGCGCCAGATAGGGTTTGGCCGCGCGCGGCGACAACTGGTGCAGGCTGGAGGCGACGCGCTCCTTGCCGCTGCCGGATTCGCCCTCGATCAGCACCGGAAAGGGCGCGGCGGCGTATTGTTTGATCTGCTGGCGCAGCTTGTCTATCGCCGGGCTGTCGCCGACGATGCCGGAATCCTTGGTCGGAGCGGGAGCCTTGTCGGCAGTGCGCTCGGCATTCTGTACCAGCAGGGCGTTGAACAGCAGGGACTTCAGTCGTTCGGGCTCGCACGGCTTGGCGACGAAATCGATGGCGCCAAGCGCGCGCGCGTGCCGCGCGTTGGCTTCGTCGCTCTGGCCGGACAGCACCAGGATCTTGATGCTGGGCGAGATGCCCAGCAGATCGGCGATCAGGGCAAAACCTTCGTCGGGCTTGTGCGGCTGCGGTGGCAGGCCCAGATCCACCAAGGCCAGTTGCGGCGGCTCGTCCAGCTGCATCAGCAGGCTTTTCACCTGGGCGCGCGACTCGGCGGCCGAAATGTCGAAGTCTTTGCTCAGCACATAGGTGAGCGTATCGGAAATCAGCGGATCGTCGTCGACGATCAGCAAGCTAGGCTTATTGGTTTGGACCACATACCCTCCTGGTCGAATGGCGCCGAACCCGCGCTTGCTCCATACATGCGGAGGGATTGTTATACGCGTGTCGGATTTTCGACGATTGTGCCAGAGACCTGATGAAAGTTAAACAGGCATGGGTCGGTTGGACGAGGGGAATGTCGCAAGTCCGGTTTCGTTTGCGGCGGCGGGTCAGCTGCTCACGGGCTCGGAGGTGGCGCGCATCCAGCCTATCGAGCGCTCAATCGGGTTGCCCAAGGCGATGAACTTACGTTCAGGCATGTCGTGAACCTGAAAGATCTGGCCGGGCATGAAATGGACCGGATCGATAATCACGCTGTCGCCGCTGCTGCTTGCCAGCCACAGGCAAGCGTGCGGCTGGCTGGCGCTGCCGTTATTGTGTCCGTTTACGGCATGGCCCAACGTGGAGGTGGCGTGCAGCATGGCCAGCGTGGGTATTTCGGCCAGCGTTTCGATGCCGACCGAGCTGGTGTCGTCGTTGACGCGCGACAGGCGGCGCACGACGCCGATTTGCCATGTGCTGGCTTCATGCGGCTTGATGCCGACCAGGGCCCCGACGTGCAGCCAGTCCTTGTCGCGCGATTTGACAATGGCACCGTAGCCGCATTCGCTTTCATCGTGCATCACCCAGCGCTCGACGTCGGGCGAGGCTGCGATGGCCGGAACACGCATGTGCGAGACGCGCTCACGGGTGCGCTCGGTGATGAAGCCGTACACATGCACATCGTCGGCCTCGTTGTAATTGAGTCCGGTGCCGTAGGGCGACACCCTGGCGGGCGTATTGATGGCCTTGATCTGGTTGGCGATGGCGTTGAGGCCGTGCGTCACATCGACCAGCCGCTTGATCGATTCGCGCGGGGCGCGCCGCTGTTCGCGGGTGGCCAGCGAAGACCACTGGCACTGCAGGTGCTCAAGCAATTCGAGACTTTCGGTCGTGCGGGCATTTTCCGTCAGTTCCTGTTGTGCGGGGGTGTTGCCTTGCTGCAGGGCGGTTTGTATTGCCTGCAGTTTCTGCTGCAGGGCGGACGTGGTCCAGAAACGCAGGGGTTTGTCCGGTTCGGGTTTGCGCACCCGGCGTGGGCCGTGGTCGGCCGACAGATCGACGACAAAATTGTGGATATCGGGGTCGAAATCGCTATCCAGCTGGAGCATCCCGTGCCAGCTGGGCAGCCAGCGGTCGAGCAGGTCGAGCTGCTTGGGGTAGAGCGTGCCGGAATTGGCCAGGTTCAGCATCAGAATATGCAGGTGCGCCGTTTCGCAGCTGCAATCGGACGCGTCTTCGGCGTAAGCCCGCTGCGGCTGCCGATGGAAGCCGCCGGTTTCGGCGATGCGGTAAAGATTGTGCAGTCGTAGCCAGAATTTCTCGCCTGCCGGTAGATAGCGTATCGCCCGCCATTTCAGCAACTGGCCAAAGGTGCGGATGGCGCGCAGGGTGATCGGCGGGACCACTTTATCGGTCTGGTTTCTGTTCGTTTCGTGGGTAAGGTGCAGCACGAAGGTGTGATAGCCGCGCGCAATTTCCCAATACTGGTCGTACACGGCATGCCAGAGCCGACTTTCCTGCACCCGCGACATGCGTGGATTACGAAGATACTGGTGCACCAGCGTGTCCTGCAGGTCGCGCGATTTTTCATCCAGCAGCATGAAGATGGCCAGACGATCTTTCGTGTATTGCGCCGAGTTATCGTTGAAGCGCTTGAGCGCATGGAATATGACTTGCTGACACTTGAACGCGTCACCGATGGGCAGGTTTTCAACCCAGCGCGTCGCCGCCTTGATGCTGGTCAGCGGATCGTCGACCCGTTTGCCGAAAGGCGTAAGGCGAGTGAGTTGCGAGACGAATTTATCGGCCAGTGAGTTCATGATGTCGCCCTATTTGGGAACAATGCGATTCTCAGATACTTTAACGTTAACGGTTAGTTGAGCAAATTCTGTACCCGCCCATCAGGCCAGCTTGCCCTGCACCCAGGCCTGCACCGAGGCGAGCGCCGCCGGAAGCCGGCCCGGCTCGCTGCCGCCCGCCATCGCCAGGTCCGGCTTGCCGCCGCCTTTGCCGCCGACCTGGGTGGCAACGAAGTTCACCAGTTCGCCGGCTTTGATCCTGCCGGTGACGTCGGGCGTTACCGCGGCGATCAGGCTGACCTTGCCGTCCGCGACGGTGCCCAGCACCAGCGCGCAGGATTTCAGCTTGTCGCGCAGCTTGTCGGCCGCCTCGCGCAGGCCCTTGGCGTCGATGCCGTCGAGCTGCGCCGCCAGCACCTTGATTCCCTCGATGTCGACGGCCTGGTTGGCGAGGTCGTCACCCTGGGTCGAAGCCAGCTTGCTCTTGGCCCCGGCGAGGTCGCGTTCGAGGCGGCGCACCTGTTCGAGCAGCGCGTTGACGCGGCTGGGGATTTCGCTGCGTACCACCTTGAGCGTACCGGCTACGCCGCCCAGTGTCGATTCCATGCCTTGCACGTAAGCAAGCGCATTGTCCCCGGTCACCGCCTCGATCCGGCGTATTCCAGCGGCGACGCCGCCTTCGGCGATGATGGTGAAAAAGCCGATATCGCCGGTGCGGGCGACGTGGGTGCCGCCGCATAGTTCGCGCGAGCTGCCGATATCGAGCACGCGCACCTCGTCGCCGTATTTTTCGCCGAACAGCATCATCGCGCCAGTCTTCTGCGCGTCCTCGATGCCCATCACGCGCGCCCGGATGGCGGTGTTGGCGAGGATTTCGGCGTTGACGCGCGCTTCCACCTCGCGGATCTGTGCGTCGGTCATCGGGGTAGACTGAACGAAGTCGAAGCGGATCTTGTCGGCATCCACCAGCGAGCCTTTTTGCTGCACGTGCTCGCCCAGCACCTCGCGCAGCGCCTTGTGCATCAGGTGGGTGGCCGAGTGGTTGCGCATAATGCGCGCGCGCGTGTCCGCGTCGACCTTGGCCAGCACCGGTTCACCGACCTTCAGCGCGCCGGCTTTGACGATTCCATGGTGCCCGAACACTTGCGCCTGGATTTTCTGCGTGTCCTCGACTTCGAAGCAGCCGCTGGAACCCTGCAGCACGCCGCGGTCGCCGGCTTGGCCGCCGGATTCGGCGTAGAACGGTGTGTGATCGAGCACCACCACGCCGACTTCGCCTTCGCGCAATTCGCTGACGGCACTGCCGTCGCGATACAGCGCAAGCACCGTGGCGTCGTGCGCCAGCGTGTCGTAGCCGTGGAAGGTGGTTGCCGCGCCGGCATATTCCAGCCCGGCGCCGAGCTTGAACTTGCCGGCTGCGCGTGCCTGGTTCTTTTGCCCCTGCATGGCGGCGTCGAACGCGGCGATATCGACGCCGATGCTGGCCTCGCGGCAGATGTCGGCGGTGAGGTCGAGCGGGAAGCCATAGGTGTCGTGCAGCTTGAATGCCAGCTCGCCGTCGAAGGTGCCGCCGGGGGGCAGCGTCTTCAGCGCGGCTTCGAGGATGCCCATGCCGTGCTCGATGGTCTCGAAGAAGCGTTCCTCCTCCTGCCGCAGGATGTCCATCACACGGTCCTGCGCCTTGGCCAGTTCCGGGTAGGCCTTGCCCATCACCGCCACCAGATCGGGCACGATGCGGTGGAAAAAGGCCGCGCGCGCGCCCAGTTTATAACCGTGGCGGATGGCGCGGCGGATGATGCGGCGCAGCACGTAGCCGCGGCCCTCGTTGCCGGGAATGATGCCGTCGACAATCAGAAACGAACAGGCGCGGATGTGGTCGGCGATGACCTTGAGCGAGTTGTTTGCAAGATCATTCGTCCGGGTCTCGCGCGCGGCGGCGGCGATCAGTGCCTGGAACAGGTCGATGTCGTAGTTGGAATGCACGTGCTGCATCACCGCCGAAATGCGCTCCAGCCCCATGCCGGTGTCGACCGACGGCTTCGGCAGCGGATGCATGATGCCGGCCTCGTCGCGGTTGAACTGCATGAATACGTTGTTCCAGATCTCGATGTAGCGGTCGCCGTCCTCGTCGGGTGAACCGGGCGGGCCGCCTGCCACCTCAGGCCCGTGGTCGTAGAAGATTTCGGTGCAGGGGCCGCAGGGGCCGGTGTCGCCCATTGCCCAGAAGTTGTCGGAGGCGTAGCGCGCGCCCTTGTTGTCGCCGATGCGGACGATGCGCTCTTTCGGCACGCCGATGTCGTTATGCCAGATGTCGTAGGCTTCGTTGTCTTCGGCGTAGACCGTGACCCAGAGTTTCTCGGCCGGCAGCTTCAACACGGCGGTGAGAAATTCCCAGGCGTACTTGATCGCCTCTTGCTTGAAGTAGTCGCCGAAGCTGAAGTTACCCAGCATCTCGAAGAAGGTGTGGTGGCGCGCGGTGTAGCCGACGTTCTCCAGGTCGTTGTGTTTGCCGCCGGCGCGTACGCAGCGCTGCGACGACACCGCGCGGGTGTAGGGCCGCGTGTCCTGGCCGGTGAACACGTCCTTGAACTGCACCATGCCGGCGTTGGTGAACAAGAGGGTGGGGTCGTTGCCTGGCACCAGCGGGCTGGATGGCACGATGGTGTGGCCCTTGGAGGCGAAGAAGTCGAGGAAGCTCTGGCGGATGGCGCTGCTTTTCATGGTGGCGGGATGGATTCTGGCGTGAACGTCGGACAATTGGAGATTGTATCCGTTAAAGTTCCGGCCTTACAGGCAGCAGGGACAGGGAAAATGAGCGACGACGACGTGCTCGCGGCGATGCGGCAATGGATTGAAAAGGCGGTAATCGGGCTGAACCTGTGCCCGTTCGCCAGGGCGGTCTACGTGAAGAACCAGGTGCGCTTCGTGGTGAGCCATGCGCCGCATCTGGACGGCCTGCTGGAAGATCTCGACCGCGAGCTGGATTTTCTGGCTGCCGCCGACCCCGAGGCGGTCGACACGACACTGCTGATTCACCCGACACTGCTGCCGGATTTTCCCGATTTCAACGATTTTCTGCAGCTGGCCGAGGCGGCGGTAGGCGAGAACGAACTGGAAGGCGTGATTCAGCTCGCCAGTTTTCACCCGCACTTCCAGTTCGAGGGGACGGCTCCCGACGACATGGGCAACTTTACCAACCGTGCGCCGTTTCCCACCCTGCACCTGCTACGCGAGGCGAGCATCGAACGCGCAGTGGCGATCTTCCCCGAAGCGGAAACGATTTATGCGCACAATATCGAGACACTCGAGGCGTTGGGTCATGCAGGGTGGAATGCCCTGTGGGCGCGACCACCCAGGCAGTAGCGCCTCATGTCCGGTAGCGCTGCCGCGAGCGGGTAGGGGTTAGCCGCCGCAGCTGCCGCAGCAACTGCCGCTCGCATGGGGTTTCCGCGCCTCTTCGACCAGCACGCCGGCCTTGTTGAGCACCGCCACCAGTTCCGCCCGGGTCGGCGCATCGTCGTCGATGCGGGCGTACAGGCGCGCCGGCGCGTCGAGAAACGACACCTCGTGCACGCCGGGGATCGCCTTCAGGCTTGCGCCGGCGCGTTCGGCTGTTTCGGCGTTGATGGGGATGGCGATATCGAGAATCTCGGTTTTCATGTCTGCTCCTTGGTTAAGAAAAATCAGATGTTTTCGGTAAGCCTTGCATACAGGCTCGGCAGCACGCGGGGCAGCATCGCCGCATCGCGCACCACCACATAGCCCGCCGCGCCGAACAGGTGCGGCAGGTAATCTCCGGCCGTCTCGTCGATGGTCACGCAAAATGGCGTGAGTCCCAGGCGACGCGCTTCAATGATTGCTATGCGGGTGTCTTCGATCCCGTAGCGGCCTTCGTACTTGTCAAGGTCGTTCGGCTTGCCGTCGGTCAGGATCAGCAGCAGGCGGCGCGCCGTTTTCCGCGTCGACAGGATTGCCGTCGCATGGCGGATCGCAGCGCCCATGCGCGTGTAGTAGCCGGGCTTGATGGCGGCGAGGCGGCCGCGAATCTGGTCATTGTAGCGCTCGTCGAATCCCTTGAGCAGGTGAAAACGCACGTTGTCGCGGCGCACCGACGAAAATCCGTACAGCGCAAAGCGATCGCCGGTCGCCGCCAGCGCTTCGCCGAACAGCATCAGGCTGTCGCGGATCACCTCGATCACGCGCGCCGTGTTGTTGACCCAGGCATCGGTCGAAAGCGACAGATCGGCCAGCAGCAGGCAGGACAGGTCGCGCTGCTGCTGGCGGCTGTCGACATACAGCCCCGGCTCGGACGTGCGTGCCCCGCCTGCCTTGTCGGTAGCAAAGCGCACACAGGCGTCGATGTCGAGGTCGCTGCCGGACAACTGGGCGCGCAGGCGCGTACGCTGGGTGGTGAGCGCCTGGAATTGCTGACGCAGGCGCTTGGCCGGCGCGCGCAGGTCAAGCGGCAATGCGCACGGCTCGGCATCGCGCGCGAGCAGCATCTGCAGGCGGCAATGCGCGGGCAGAAGCTGCTGCTTGCGGCAGTCCCATTCCGGCAGCAGGATGCCGTCGGCCAGTATCAGGTCGTCGTCGGCCTCGGCCGGCAGATCGAGGTCGAAGCGCACCCGGCTGGCCGCGGTCTGGTCGTCGTCGGCGATGCTGAGGATGTCGAGGTCGTTGGCGGCCTTTTCCGCGTGCTCGTTTTCATCTTCGTCGAGCGGACGGTCGACCTTGATGAATTCGGCCCAGGAAAACAGGCTTTCGGCGCGAAACAGCAGCATGAAGGGGTTGGTCGCCTGCGGCATGTCGACCCGCTCAGCACGCCGCTTGCGCTTGTCGCGGCTGTCTGTCGACCTGGAATCGGGCGGCGGCGGCGCCTTGTCGCCGGCCTGGCGCTGCTTGCCGGGGCCGCCGGGCGGCTGTGGGTGCAGCCATAAGGATACGGGTGCCGGTGGCAGTTTGCCCGGCTCGAAGGTTTCGACCGAGCCGGGTTCGTTCAACGCGGCGCGAATCGCCTCTTCCGCAGCCCGCTCCGGCCCGTTCAGTCTGGCCGGGTCGGGACGCAGGGCGAGCGCGGCAGCCACCAGTTCGCGATAACGCCGGGCCAGACCCGGCAGCGCATCCAGGGTCGCGCGGGTGGCCTGCTGGTTGCGCACAATCCACGCTGCATCGGGCGCCACGTCGTGCGCGGCCAGCGCCAGCAGCCACAGGTACAGCTCGCGGTTCTGGGCGCGTTCCGGGAAAACGTCGATCGACGCGGGCAGGTAGAGTGCGCTGTCGTCGGTCCAGGCCAGCTCCTGTTTTTCACCGACGCCGGCCACGCGCTCAAGCCATTTGCGGCGCGCGCCGTGCGCGGTCGCGGTGCCGGTACGCAGCGTCAGGCCGGCGTCGCCGCCGAGGGCGCGAAAGAAGACCGGTGCAATGCGTTCGATTTCCTTCAGATCGATGCGCGCTTTCGGAAAGCCGCGATACGCGGTACGCGTGATCAGTTTGTCCCACAGGTTGCCGACGAACTCTTCCATGCTATCTCTGTGCCTTCGCGACGACGTTGACGACGTGCCTGACCGGCGCGGCGCGGGCGGCGCGGACGTTGAACGCGGCCTCGGATTCGGCGCGCAGGTCGTTCACCCAGTTCAGCAGCGAGCCGTTCGGATTGCCCTCCATCGTATGGTCGCAGGCATCGACGCACTGGCCGCACTGCACGCAGGCGAACATCATGCGCTTGACGTTGCGCGGATTCAGGCGCATCGGGCACACATGGTCGCAGGCCGAATAACAACTCGAGCAATCCTTGGCACGCTCGCGCTTGAAGCCGATCACCATCGCCTTGTCGTTGCTCATCCACGCCAGGCTCTGGAACAGCCCGACTGCACAGGCATAGCGGCAGAACAGGTGGCGCGCAAACATGAATTCAACGAAGAAAGCGACGCCGCCCGCGCCCAGGAAAATCGCCTGATTGCGCGTCAGCGTGCCATGCCAGAGGTTGCCGTACACCTCGGCCGGCGGCAGCAGGTAGGTCAGCAGCACCACGGCCCACAGCATCGCACAGGCGATGACCAGCGGAATCACGGCAAACCACCATAGCGCGTCGCGACGGGTTTCGCTGCCATCGGGGTTACGCGCCGGCTGCGGCTTCTTCTCCCACAGGCTTTGCTTGCCGATCGCGCGTCGCAGCGTCTGGTTGATGGTTTCGACGATCGAGAAATGCGGGCAGAGCCAGCCGCAATAGAGGCGGCCCCATTTCCAGCTGACGTAGATCAGCGTGCCGCCAACCGCGAGCAACGGCAGAAAGCCGCGCAGCACGATGTTCAGCGAAGCCTCGCCGACCGAAGCGCGGCCGACGAGGAAGTCATCCAGCCCAAGCGTCCAGTCGAAGCCGAACAGGATGAAATGCTTGAGATTGAGGTCGAGCCGGAAAATGTCGAAGATCGGCGCGCACACGAACAGGATAAGAAATCCGACCTGGGTCAGTTGGCGCCAGCGCTGTACCGGCACCCCAAGCCAGCCGCGCGTTTTGCGCGCAACGCCGGCACGGATTGCGGAAGCCGCCTGGGCCTGGACGCCTACCACGTGCGGCGTCCCAGCAGGGGATAGACAAAGGTCTTGCCGGCGATCGCACGGGAAAGGCCAAGTACGCCCAGCAGCACCAGCATCGCATGGCAGCACAGCACATACAGCACCAGCAGCACCCATGTCGCCGGGTGGTCGAGGCCGGCGGCCAGCACGATGATGGCCGGCACCATGGTCAGCAGCAGGCCGGCACCTATGCTGGCCGTCACGGTCTGGCGCAGATGGCAACGGGTGAGCGGGTTGGCGCTCGCGCGATGCCGGTAGGCGAGCCCCAGCAGGAGCAGAAATGCCAGACCGGGCGCCAGCAACAGGTTGATCAGGTAGAGCACTTCGGCCTGCACCGCATGCGTGCGCGGGTCGCGGGGATCGTTCATTGCCCGAAGGTCGCCTTGATGACTTCGAGCAGGGCTTGTGCCGTGTCGGGGTCGTCGGTCAGCGGCTCCACCAGCGCCGCTTCGCAGGCGGCGACCGGGTCGCAGCCTGCGCCGATCAGGCTTGCCGCATACACCAGCAGCCGGGTTGAGGCGGCTTCTTCCAGATCGTGATCCTTGAGCTGCCGGAAGTGGCCGGCCAGCGTGACGAGTTGCGTGGCCAGCAACGGCGCGGCGCCGGTTTCGGCAATCACGATCTTTTGCTCCAGCGCGGCCGGCGGAAAGCCGAAATTGATCGCGACGAAGCGCTGGCGCGTGGACGGTTTCAGGCTTTTCAGCAGGTTCTGGTAGCCGGGATTGTAGGACACCACCAGCATGAACTCGTCCGGCGCGTGCAATTCCTCGCCGGTGCGCTCGATCGGCAAAATGCGCCGGTCGTCGGTCAGTGGGTGCAGTACGACCGTGGTGTCCTTGCGCGCTTCCACCACTTCGTCCAGGTAGCAGATGCCGCCCTGGCGCACCGCGCGTGTGAGCGGGCCATCCGACCATACCGTCTGGCCGTCGCCGATCAGGTGGCGTCCCACCAGGTCGGCTGCGGTCAAGTCGTCGTGGCACGACACCGTGATCAGTGGACGCGTCAGGCGCGCCGCCATGTGCGCGACAAAACGCGTCTTGCCGCAGCCGGTCGGGCCCTTGATCAAGAGCGGCAGGCGGTTGCGGAAAGCGTATTCGAACAGCGCGCACTCGTTGCCGACGGGCTGGTAGAAGGGGACATTCAGGGTGGCCGCCAGGCCGGGTGTGGTGAGGTCGTTCATGGGATTTCTTCGGTTAAGTTTACGCGTGCCGGAACGCATAGCCGATCAGGCCCAGCACCAGCAGCAGCCAGCCAAGAACGACCCAGCGCCAGGCTCCGCCCACGCCCTGCAGCGCCATGAAGCGGTCGATCACGATGCGGCCCTTGAACAGCGTCGCCAGCAGCACCGGAACCAGGGCCGCGCTGCCGGGCACGCCAGCTTTGGTCACGCCGAAGCTCAGCACGGTGAGTGCTAAGAGGATCAACCAATTGAAAGTGGCTGCTTTCATGACGTCAGTTCAATAGGTAAATCAAGGGGAACAGCACAATCCACACCAGGTCGACCATGTGCCAGTACGCGGCGCCGGTTTCGACGCCCGCATAGTCGGTTGCATGGTAGCCGCCGCGCCATGCTTTGTGCGTAACGGCGCCGAGGATGACCATGCCGAGCACGACATGCATGAAGTGAAAAAACCCGAGGCCCAGGTAAAACATGTAGAAAGTGTTGGTCGACATGTTGATGCCGGCTTCGATCTTGCCGCTGAATTCGACCAGTTTGAGCACGAGAAACGCAGCACCGCATGCCATGGCGGCGATCAGCAAGCGGGTGCAGGCGCGGGGATGACCATGCCGGATTCGATCGACGGCAAGCACCACGAAATAGCTGCCGGAGATCAGCAGCATGGTGTTGATGAAGCCACTGGTCCGGTCCAGCTCCAGTTGCGACGCATTGAACAATTCGACATCGTGCGTACGGGCAAACGCGTACGCCAGAAAGAAAACGCCGAATACCAGCAATTCGGCGAGGATAAAGAACCATATCGCAAGATCGCCGGGAGGATCGCGGCGGTTGCCATGTGGTGCCGGAAGAGATATTGAGACGTTCAAGACGACCCCCATGTCTGCCCGGCGAGCCGGGCAGACGATCAGGCTCAGTCCGCAGTCGCGGCCTTGCCCTTGATGAAGAAACTACTGATGTACAGCAGGAGGCCGGTCAGGAAGATCAGGCCGGTGTATTCGCGCATCCAGTAGAACAGCGCAACCTGGTCCTGCGCGGCCATGAACGACATGGGCTGGTCGGAGATGCGCTGCAGCCAGATTTGCAGGATCCCGGCGGCAGTCAGAAACAGTGTGATGAACACCATCGAGACGGTCATCAGCCAGAACGACCACATCTCGACCGTTTGCGCCAGCGGGCTGTTGGCGGCACGCCCGCGCATCAGCGGCATGGTGTAGCTGATCATGGTGATCACCACCATCGCGTAGGCACCATAGAAGGCAAGGTGGCCGTGCGCCGCCGTGATCTGGCTGCCGTGGGTGAAGTAGTTCACCGGTGCCAGCGTGTGCAGGAAGCCCCACACGCCGGCGCCCAGGAAAGCCATCACGCCGGTGCCGAGCGCCCACAGTACGGCCGCCTTGTTCGGATGCTCGCGCCGCCTGCGGTTGACCATGTTGAATGCGAATACCGTCATCATGAAGAAGGGAATCGGTTCCAGTGCGGAGAACACGCTGCCCCACCATTGCCAGTATTCCGGTGCGCCGATCCAGTAGTAATGGTGGCCGGTGCCGATGAGACCGGTAATAAGGGCCATCGCGATGATCACGTACAGCCATTTCTCGATCACTTCGCGGTCCACGCCGGTCACCTTGATCAGCACGAAGGCCAGCATTGCACCCATGATCAGTTCCCACACGCCTTCCACCCAAAGGTGCACGACCCACCACCAGAAATACTTGTCCTTGACGAGGTTGCCGGGGTTGTAGAAGGAGAACAGGAAGAAAATCGCAAGCCCCCACAGACCGACCAGCATCACCAGGTTGATCGCGGTCTTGCGTCCGCGCAGCACGGTCATCGACAGGTTGTACAGCATCGCCAGCGCCACCACCACGATCCCGACCTTGGTCGGCAGCGGCTGTTCAAGGAACTCGCGCCCCATCGTGGCCAGCAGGTTATTGCCCGTCATTTCGGCCAGCGTCGCATACGGCACGAAGAGATAGCCAAGAATGGTCGCCGTCCCGGCGGCAAGGAAGATCCAGAACATCGCCAGCGCCAGTTTCGGGCTATGCAGTTCACGTTCCGATTCTTCCGGGATCAAATAGTAAGCGGCGCCCATGAAGCCGAACAGCAGCCATACGATCAGCAGGTTGGTGTGCACCATGCGTGCGACGTTGAACGGGATTTCAGGGAACAGGAAATCCCCGACGACGTACTGCAGCCCCATGATCAGACCGAATGTGATCTGAGTAAGGAAAAGACCGATCGCCGCGATGAAGTAGGGCTTCGCGACCAGTTGTGATTGATATTTCATGACGTTTTCCTCTTGACGCATTTTATGTAAGTCATGTTCACCCCTCGATGTTTGGTGGCCAGTTGGATATATTGATCTCGGAGGTGTACTTGAAGAAGTTAACCATGTCGTCAAGCTGCTCCTCGGTCAGATTGAAATTGGGCATCTGGCGTCGTCCGGGGGCGCCGGTCGGTTGGCCCTGGATCCATGCCTTGATGAAATCCGGGCCGCGTCGCGTGTACACGTTGACGAGCTCCGGCGCAAAATACGCGCCCTCGCCCATCAGCGTGTGGCAACCGATGCAGTTGCGCGTTTCCCAGATGTGCTTGCCGCGAAGGACCGATTCGGACAGGTTCTCGTGGTTGTCGCGTTTGGGAAGCTGGCCCATGGTGTCGAACGTAAGGGCGAGCAACATAAGGAAGAAGAACACCGCGCCACCGTAGAAGATATTTCGGGCGGCTGATTTGGTAAATGCCGAGCTCATTTGGTTGAGTCCCTTTCGTATGCTTGGGTTGGGTACGAATCGCTTGTCAGTGCGCACTCCCACCTGCCTGCACCAATCTCAGCTATCGAGACCCAAATATATATTGGCAGTGCATGTTTTGTAAAGATGAAAATTTGCCTGTTGCATTAACGGGACAGTGCGGTAGGCGTGATGAGGTTTGGCGGGGGCGCGCTTGGCGCCGTTCGGCGCGTTGCCGCTGGATGCGGCGGCAACAACTCCGCAGCCGGGTACGGCGCCATGTGCCGCTGGCCGACGTTTTATTGAAATATAAAAAAGGCTATGTCACTGTTGGCTGTTGAAGTCATGTCTTGCCCCCTCTGATGAAGCCCCTACCCTGCGGCATCCCGCAGACCGCTCCTGCGGGGCTGGCCAACATCAACAAATAACGGTGAAAGAGCCATAAAAAAAGGGGCGCGCGCCCCTTTTTAACTTCCTCCGGCGCCGGAATCAGGACACGCTGCCCTTATAGTCCGCAATGCCCGGGTTGGATTTGCCGACCCCGATGATTTTGGGTTCGTTCAGCTTCAAGCCCTTGATCACCTTCTTGTCGCGCAGGTAGCTGGCGACGACGTCCCACACCGGCTCGCCCTGCGCGCCCTCAGCCACCGGCGCCCAGCCAGCGACCTTGTAGGTCTTGTTGGCATCGACCGGCTTGCCCTTGATGGTCATGTTGCTGATGCGCTGACCGATTTTCCTGGTCGGGGCGATGGTGTACTCGATGCCGCCGACGCGCACCATGTCGCCGCCCTGCTGGTAGTACGGGTCGGTATTGAACAGATTGTCGGCGACATCTTCCATGATGGTCTTGATGGCTTCGCCGGTCATCTCGTTCAGCGTGGTCTGCGGGTAGGTGATCGCGGTCTGGTCCATCAGGCGCTCCATGGTGATGGCTTCGCCCGGCAACAGTGTGGTGCCCCAGCGGAAGCCGGGCGAGAAAGCGGCGTCCGCGCCCTTGACCTCCATCAGCGCATCGACCAGCAACTGGTCCCAGGTGCCGTTGAAGTTGCCGCGCCGGTACAGGAAGTCGTCGGTGACGGCGAGTTTCTCGCTGAGCTCGGCCTCGTAGGGCGCGCGTACTTTCTTGATATGCGCGTCCATGGCCGGATCGGCCGGCAGCAGGTTGGAGAACACCGGCAGCAGGCGGTATTTGTAGCTTTGCACTTTGCCGCCGCGAACATCGAAATCCATTACGCCGAGGAACTTGCCATTGGAGCCCGCATTGGTCACCAGCGTGATGCCCTTGGCGTTCTTGATCTTCACCGGCTGCGGCACGCCGTCGTGAGTGTGGCCGCCGAAAATGGCGTCGATGCCGGTGACGCGGCTGGCCATCTTGAGATCCACGTCCATGCCGTTATGTGAGAGCACGATCACGACTTTGGCGCCTTGGGCGCGCGCCTCATCCACCCATTTCTGCATGCCGTCGTCGCGGATGCCGAAGCTCCAGTCCGGCACGTGGTAGCGCGGATTGGCGATCGGGGTGTAGGGGAAGGCCTGACCGACGATGGCGAGCTTCACGCCGTTCATTTCCTTCATGACGTAAGGCTTGAACACCTGGTCGCCGAAGTCGTTGGTGACGACGTTCTGTGCGACGAAATCAATATTGGCTTTCTTGAAATCGTTGTTGACGATTTCCATGAAACGGTCGGCGCCAAACATCGCTTCCCAGTGCGACGTCATGGTGTCCACGCCGAGCAGGATGCAGGCATCGACCATGTCCTGCGCATTGGTCCACAACGAGGTGGCCGAACCCTGCCAGGTGTCGCCGCCATCCAGCAGCAGCGCGCCCGGGCGCTGCGTACGCATCTTGTCGACCAGGGTTTTCAGGTGGGCAAAGCCGCCGACCTTGCCGTAGACCCTGGCGGCCTCGGTGAAGTCGAGGTAGGTAAAGGCGTGGGCTTCGGCGCTGCCGGGCTTGATTCCGTATTGTTTCAGCAGGTGCTGGCCGACCAGGTGGGGCGCCTTGCCGAAGGTGCTGCCGATGCCAAGGTTGACATTGGGTTCGCGGAACCACACCGGCAGCAGCTGCGCATGACAGTCGGTGAAGTGCAGGAACGAGACGTTGCCATGGCGCGGCACATCGTAGAAGCTGGCGGGCGCCTTGCCGGCCAAGGCGGACTTGCTGTCAAGCGCCATCCCGGACGCGGCGGCGACAGCCAGCAATTGCAGAAACTCGCGACGGTTCATGTGCATGGGGCTTTCCTCGGAAATGAATGATGCGTGATGTTTTTCAGTATTGTCGATACTGGCAGATTGTCCGTAAATGGTAGCTCCGGCTCATGCCCCCGGGTTTTTTGTGCGCGAGCGAAATAGAAAAAGCCCGGTTGCCCGGGCTTTTTCTATCCTGCTTGAGTTTACTTGCGGAACACCGAGGCTTTCAGGGGCAGGCCGTTCGACAGCGCGGAGTGGAAGTACTCCAGGTTGTTCAACGTGGTGCCGCCCTGTGGCGGGGGAACCGCGCGGACCTGCTTGAAGCAGCCCTGGTAGCGCCGCTGCAGCGTGAACAGATTGTCGCCGCCGCGGAACACCGGCCAGTGCACGGCATGGCCGATGACGGGCGAGATTAGTTCGGAACGCAGATGGTTGCCGGCGTTCTGCACATGGCAGGTAGCACAGGCGAAGTTGAGCTGGCCCTTGCGGCTGAAGAAGGTTTTCTTGCCGTCTTCATACGCGGCCATCGCCTTCGGGCCTTCGACCTTGATGTTCATCATCATGCCGTCCGACAGGGTGCGCATGTAGGCGGTGAGCAGACCCATGGTCTTCATGTCGTCGACCTTGAATGCTTCCTCGCCGTTAGCCGTGCGGCAGTCGTTGATAGCATCGTGCAGCGTGACGACCTTGCCCTTGGCCTCGTCGAACAGGGGGTAGTTGCCGGCGATGTGCTTGCCGCCGTTGGGCAGACAGTTCGCATACGTCTTGCCGTTTTTGAACGGGGTTTCCCACATCTTGCGGCCCTTGTCGATTTCCGAATCGTAAGGCGGGAATTCCATGATGGCGTCGTACTGCGCCTTGCTGTCGGCGTCGAATGCCAGCGCGCCGTAGACGTAATCCTCGACCTTGACGTCGGGATATTTGTTCATGTAGTACTTGATCAATTCCTGCCGGTCCTTCTCGGGCGAAGCGTGCACGCTGGCTGCGCCCAATGCGATGCCAAGGCCAGCCATCCCTGCCAGCAGTTTCATAATGATTTTTTGTTTCATGCCGTCCTCCAGAAACCCGATGAATGAAAGCGGAGCGGGGCCTGATGCCCCGCTCGGTTACTGCCCGTCCTAGCCGATGGTGGCCTCGACGCTGTTCTTGTCGCCCTTGTTGTCGGCCCAACTGACGGCGACCTTGTCGCCAGCCTTGGGGCCCTTGACCTTGAAGCCCAGGTAGGGATTCTTGGAGATGCCGCCGCTCATTTCGGCAGCCAGCACCGGGGTGCCGTTGACGGTGGCGATCACTTCGGTGATGAAGTGGGCGGGGATCATCTGGCCGGTCTTGGCGTCTTTACGCAGGCCGGTTTCCATCGGGTGGTTCATCAGCACTTTGACGTCGGCGACGTCGCCTGCCATGGTGGCACGGATACGCATGGGTTCAGCCATTTGGCTTTCCTTTCCTGAATATGAATGATGGGGATGGGGTGCGATCAGCCGCCGCAGCCGCCGATGGTGACTTTGACTTCCTTGGCCGCGGTGTAGGACTTGCCGCCTGCCTTGACCACGGCACGGACGAGCGAAGTCTGGCCCATCTTGATGCGGGTGGAAATGAAGCCCAGGGCGCCGCCCGACAGGTTGAAGTTGCTGACCAGCGGCGAGGCGTTCTTCTCGGCCAGGATGGCGATGCTGGTGGTGCCGGCGATGTCGCTGGTCACTTCCACCGGCACCACGGCGCCGTTTTCGGCGATGTCCGGCGCCTTGATGGTGATGTCCTTGCTGTCTGCCGGGTCGGCCACGCCGATGCCATTGAGGGCGGCCCCGACGTTTTTGGCATCGAAAGCTGCCTTGTTCCAGGCGGCCATCGCCTGGGTCGGCTTCAGCAGGCCGGCGGCCACGGCAACCGCCACGGCGCCCGCGCCTGCGGCGCCTTTCAGTACGTTTCTACGAAGTGCGTTCATGAACTATCTCCTGATTGAACTATGCAAGGGTATTGGTAATTACAGACCGTACACGAAGTCGGCCACTTTATCGATTTCCGCTTCCGTCAACACGCCGTGCTTGCCGAACGGAATCATCGAGGAGGCGGAGTTGAACGTGGTTGCGTCCCAGATCTGGGCGCGCATCCTGGCCTTGTCGGGGAAGCGCGCGCTCATGGCGATCAGCGGCGGACCGTACTGGCCGGGTGATTCGGCATCGGGCAGGGTGGGCATGGCGTGGCACGCCAGGCAGTTGCCTTTTCTACGGTCGAACGCCAGATCTTTGCCGGTCACTTCCTTTTTGGGGGCGGCTGCTCCAGATGGGGTTGCCGTAGCCTGTGCCAGCACATTGCCCGACAGCATGATGGCGCCGATCGCACAGGCCGCTGCTACTTGATGCAACTTTCGCATAGTCATCCTCCTAATATTTTTACGTAGTGACGAAAGCGCTTGCCGCTTGGGGACGCCATGCGCGAACGCTATCCAATAACGATGGATGTGACGAAGCATAGTGGAATTGGTTTTTACGACGCAAGGCCATGCGCCGTTTTTTACGTCTAAAACGCAGGGTAAATTCCTACCAGCCTTCCCCTGTATGGGGTTGTGCGCCTGCAAGCTAGTTCTTGCGCTGCGATTTTTCGACGTCCTGCCATTCGCGTCGCCGCGATTCAGCCGCCGATATTTCGTAAAAGCTGCCGTCGCCCGCCTTGATGCCGAGACTGATCAGCTCGATGGCGGCAATCAGATCTCCGCTCAATGCGGCGGCTTCTGCCTGGGCGCGATGGCTGAGCAGGCGATGTCCCAACTGGGCGTGGGTCTGGGCGGCCAGTCGCCACAGGCGGCGGTCGAGTGGGTACAGTGCAAGTTGTTTGTCGACCTGTGTCAGCGCATCGTTGCTGCGACCGGCTGACAGCAGCGCACCGATATGGCCGTATTGCAAGGGGCGGTAGCCGGGATGGGCCTCGCTGCCTTCCTGGTAGCGCTGCAGGGCGAGCCCGTGAAGACCGGCGTCCAGCGCGCTGCGGGCGGCCAGTAGCTGAATCATCGGGTGGACCGGTTTGCCGGACAGCAGCTTTTGCACCTCGGCCTCGGCCTCCTTGAACTGGCGCGCCCGTATCAGCGCGGTAGCAAGACCATAGCGCGCGGCAGTTTCGCTGCTGTAGCGCTTTTCCTTTAAAACATTACGCGCGGCGCGCACGGCGTCGGCCGGGCTGTCTTCCTGCGCGCGCAGGCGGGCACGCACCAGATGGAAATCCAGGCTGTTCTCCACCTGTTGATACGGCGCGTCCTCGCTGCGCGCCTGCATATCGGCGATGCGGTCGCTGGTGAGCGGATGGGTGCGCAGATAGGCCGGGGCGCTGCTGTCATAGAACCGGTTGGCGCGCTGCAGGCGGTTGAAAAATTCGCTCATGCCGCGTGGGTCGTAGCCGCCGCGGGTCAGCATTTCGTAGCCCAGGCGATCGGCCTCGCGCTCGTAGTCGCGGCTGTAGTTGAGCTGGTTCTGGATCGAATACGCCTGGGTGGAGGCAATCGCCGCGCCGGCCACATTGGGGTTGGAGCGCGCAGCCAGCAGCGCCAGCGCCAGTGCGGCCATGGTCGGCCAATAGCTCTGGCTTTGCGAGGCGACCATGCGCGCGATGTGATCCTGGGTGACGTGGGCAATTTCGTGGGCCACCACGCTTGCCAGCTCGGATTCGCTTTGTGCGGAAAGCAGCAGACCGGTATGCACGCCGATGTTGCCGCCCGGCATGGCGAAGGCGTTGATGCTGGGATCGTTGACGACGAAGAAATTGAATTCGCGCTGGTTGCGCGTGCTGACCGAGACCAGCTTGTAGCCGAGCTGGTTGAGATAGGTTTCGATTTCGGGGTCGTCCAGATAGCCCGGATCGGCATAGACGTCGCGCATGATGGCCCGTCCCATCGTCTGCTCTTCCTGGTCGGAAAAGTATTGCCGCGACACCTCGCCCAGATCGGGCAGGTCGGCGGCCATCACCGGCTGGATGGCCAAAGCGAGTGCGAGCAGGGTGCGCAGCATCAGCGGATAAGTGTGGTGGCGAGTAACAACATTTGGTTTAGGATTCGGAGATTCTCAGCAAGGTTCCCAATATGAGCGAATTCACCCACTTTGATAAGCGCGGCCGTGCGGTCATGGTCGACGTGGCCGGCAAGGACGATACCCGGCGCGTTGCCGTGGCGATGGGCCGCATTGGTATGTTACCCGATACGCTGGCGCGCATTCTCGACGGCCAGGCGGCCAAGGGGGATGTGCTGGGCATCGCACGCATTGCGGCGATCCAGGCAACCAAGCGCACCGCCGAACTGATTCCGCTGTGCCACCCGATTGCGCTGACGAAGGTGAGTGTGGAATTTAGCCATGATGCATCCGAATCGTCGATTACCTGCACCGTGACTGCCGAGACTGTCGGCAAGACCGGCGTGGAAATGGAAGCCTTGACCGGCGTCGGTGTGGCGCTGCTGACGATCTACGACATGTGCAAGGCGGTCGATCGCGGCATGGTGATGTCCGATATCCGGCTGCTGGAAAAGCAGGGCGGACGCTCCGGCCACTGGCGCTTGAATCCTTAGAAATGTCTGGTTTTATGGCGAAGTGATGCCAGTCCGGTCGTATAACCCTTGGAAATATAAGACTTATTGCCGGACTGGCTTATGGGGGCATCAGCCATTTTTCTTGCCATGCGGGCGGTCTGAACTGCTAAATAACGCTATATTCGTATTTATTAATATATGGCTGTTCCCGCAGCAGGCGATGCACCGACGCTGCAGACGGTCATTCCAGTATCCGGGCAGAAAAATGCGGCCTCCTCGCGGAGCCGCCGCGGATCGTTTTGAATTATTAGAGGCCGCATGAACGCCAAGATCAAGCTCGAAAATCACGACGCGCAGGAAATCAAGTACAGCACATGCTATATGTGTGCGTGCCGTTGCGGCATCAAGGTGACGCTGGAGGACAACAAGATCCGCTTCATCCAGGGAAATCGCAACCATCCCATCAACCAGGGCGTGCTGTGCGCCAAGGGCTCGGCGGGAATCATGAAGCAGTATTCCACCGCCAAGCTGACCCAGCCGCTGATGCGCAAGCCGGGCACCGAGCGCGGCGAGGGCATTTACGAACCGATTTCCTGGGATCAGGCGCTCGATCTCCTGACCGCGCGACTGGGGGATATCCGGGCCACCGACCCTTCCAAGCTGGGGTTTTTTACCGGGCGCGACCAGATGCAGGCACTGACCGGCCTGTGGGCGCAGCAGTTCGGTACCCCCAACTGGTCGGCGCACGGCGGTTTCTGTTCCGTCAACATGGCGGCGGCCGGTCTCTATTCCATCGGCTTCTCGTTCTGGGAGTTCGGCGCACCCGACTGGGACTACGCCAAGTATTTCCTGATGTGGGGGGTGGCGGAAGACCACTCGTCTAACCCGATCAAGATCGGCCTGGAAAAGCTCAAGCGCCGCGGCGGCAAGTTCGTCACCGTCAACCCGGTGCGCACCGGCTATTCGGCGATTGCCGACGAGTGGCTGCCGATCAAGCCGGGCATGGACGGCCTGCTCGCCATGTCGATGGTGCACGTGCTGCTGAAGCATGAGCAGTTCGACTACGAATTCCTGGTGCGCTACACCAATGCGTCGTGGCTGGTGGTGCAGAGTCCGGGGCAGAAGGGCGACGGTCTGTTCCTGCGTGATGAAAAAAATCAGCCGCTGATCTGGGATATCGAGAGGGAAGCCTTCAGGAACGGCATCGACGGCGACATCGCCCCGGCGCTGTTCGGCGAATTCGTGGCGCCCGACGGCCACCGCGTCAAGACCGTGATGTCGCTGATGGTCGAGCGCTATCTCGACGAACGCTACGCCCCCGAAAACGTGGCGCTGGAATGCGGCCTGCCGGCCGAGACCATCGAGCGCATCGCGCTGGAAATGGCGCACATCGCGTTCAAGGAGACGGTCGAACTGCCGATCGAGTGGACCGACGTGTGGGGCCGCAAGCACGACAAGGTCGTGGGCCGCCCGGTGGCGATGTATGCGATGCGCGGCATCGCGGCGCACTCCAACGGCTTTCATTCCTGCCGCGCGATCCACATGATCCAGATGCTGCTGGGCGCGCTCGACGCACCGGGCAACTTCCGCGCCCGCGCGCCGTATCCGAAACCGATCCCGCCGCACCAGCTGCCGGAAAATAACATCGACATCATCAACGCGCCGAATACGCCGCTGTCGCGCCCGCCGCTCGGCTTCCCGACGCGTCCGGAAGACCTGGTGATCGACGAGTTCGGTAACCCGCTACGTATCGACAAGGCGTATTCATGGGAAGTGCCGATCGCCTCGCACGGCCTGATGCACATGGTGATCACCAATGCGACCAACCACGACCCGTATGCGCTCGACACGCTGATGTTGTTCATGTCCAACATGGCGTGGAACTCGACCATGAACACGGCCAATGTGCAGGACATGCTGCGCGCCAAGGACCCGGAGAACTTCGGCGAACACAAGATTCCGTTCCTGGTAGTAATCGACGCTTTCCATTCGGAGATGACCAATTTCGCCGACCTGATCCTGCCGGACACTACGTACCTCGAACGCCACGACACCATCTCGCTGCTCGATCGGCCGATTTCCGAGCCGGATGCGGCGGCCGACGCCATCCGCTACCCGTTGCTCAAGCCAAACCGCGACGTACGGCCGTGGCAGGAAGTCATGGTCGAACTGGCGGGGCGCCTGAAATTCCCGGCCTTTACCCGCCCCGACGGCACGCGCAAATTCAGCGGCTACCAGGATTTCATCGTCAACTACGAGCGTTCGCCGGGCGTGGGCTTTCTTGCCGGCTGGCGCGGCAAGGACGGCGACAAGTCGCTGAAGGGTGAGCCCAACCCCAGGCAGTGGGAAAAATACATCGAGAACCAGAGCTTCTTCGCCCACCATTGGCCCGACAACCAGAAATACATGCGCTTTGCCAACAAGGATTACCTCGACGTGGCGGCGGACGCCGGCTTCGTCGGCAAGGTCGAGCCCATCATCATGCAGTTCTATTCCGAGCCGCTGCAGAAATTCCGCCTGGCGGGGCAGGGCCTGTACGACGGCCCGCAGCCCAACAACCCGGTCGACCGCGAGCGCCTGGTGAAATACTTCGACCCGCTGCCGATGTGGTACGAGCCGCTGGAGCAGCAGCGCGTCGACAAGGACGAATACCCGTTTTTCGCACTGACCCAGCGTCCCATGTTCATGTACCACTCATGGGATTCGCAGAACGTGTGGCTGCGCCAGCTCATGGCGCAGAACTACATGTACATGAATGCGCGCCGCGCAGCCGAAATGGGCATCAAGGACTTTGACTGGATCTGGGTCGAGTCGCACAACGGCAAGATCCGCTGTCAGGCCAGGACCATGGAAGGTACCCAGACAGACACTGTCTGGACCTGGAACGCCATCGGCAAGCAGAAGGGTGCCTGGGGTCTGAAGGAAAACGCATCGGAGGCGACAAAAGGCTTCCTGCTGAATCATTTGATTTCAGAGCTTTTACCGGAAAAGGCAGGCGAGCGCCGTGTCACCAACTCCGACCCGGTGACCGGCCAGGCCGCATGGTTCGATCTGCGCGTGAAAATCTGGAAAGCTGCAGCGGGCGAAACCGGTTCGTGGCCGCAGTTCGACACGCTCAAGCCGCTGCCCGGCGACGAGCGCTACGAGCGTCCCGATGTGCTGCGCTACGACGCGCGCAGCCACGAAAAAGACTGAGCAGCAGAACCAAGCGCATCTGGATAAATAAAGCGAGCACAGAATGAGACTAGGACTGGTCATCGACCTCGACGTATGCGTAGGCTGCCATGCCTGCGCCATCGCCTGCAAGGAATGGAACGCTTCCGGCACCATCGGCCCCTTGTCCGACTACCAGCCCTACGGCGCCGAGCCGTCCGGCGTGTGGTTCAACCGGATTCGCCATTATGAGATGGACGAATACCCCAACAACAAGACGGTCAACTTCCCGATGTCGTGCATGCACTGCGAGGATGCCGACTGCGTCACCGTGTGTCCGACCGGCGCTTCGTACAAGCGCCCCGAAGACGGCATCGTTCTGATCGACCAGGACAAGTGCATGGGCTGCAACTACTGCTCGTGGGCCTGCCCGTACGGCGCGCGCGAACTCGACCGTTACACCGGCACGATGAAGAAGTGCACCCTGTGCGTCGACCGCATCTACGACCAGGAACTGCCGGTCGAGGAGCGCCAACCCGCGTGCGTGCTGACCTGCCCGGCGCATGCGCGCATGTTCGGCGACTTCGACGATCCCGACTCGGCGGTGTCGCGCACCGTGCGCGAGCGCGGCGGCTACCCGCTGATGCCCGAGCTCAACTACAACCCGACCAACCAGTACCTGCCGTCGCGCCGGAAGCCGGTGATTCCGGTCGACACCAAGCCGAAGGGCGGCCTGAAGGCAAGCATCAAGCAGTTCGCCAACAAACTGGTGCGCCGCTGATTTTTGAGGTGCCGCTCAAGCCTGACTTTCGCTGCAAGCAGCACGAAATAATCCAGAAAGCCCGCGAAACCGGCCAGGTCCGGCGCATTTCGGCTCGACCAATCTGAAGCTTGATCGGCACCGAAACGCCGCATACTGCTTAACAAGGAAATCAATATGCATCCAGCATTTTCAGTTATTTTTTTCACCGTGGCGTCGGGCGCCGGCTTCGGGCTATTTTCGCTACTGTTCCTGGCTGACATGTTCAAGCTTGGCGGCGGTTTCAGCCAGGGTCAGCTCGTTGCGGGCGGCCTCATCGCGATGGGGCTGGTCGTGTTCGGCCTGCTGGCCTCCGCCTTCCACCTCGCCAACCCCAAAAACGCCTGGCGCGCCTTCAACCGTTTCCGCACCTCGTGGCTGTCGCGCGAGGGCGTGTTTGCCGTGGTGTTCATGCCGCTGGCGCTGATCTACCTTGCCAGCATCATGTTCGACGCACCGTTGTGGCTGCGTGGAACCTTCGGCTTCCTGACCGCCGTGCTGGCCTGGATCACGCTGTTTTCCACCGGCATGATCTACGCCTGCCTGAAAACCATCCGCCAGTGGAACACCCCGCTGGTGCCGGCCAACTACCTGGCGCTGGGTTATGCCAGTGGCAGCTTGCTGTTGTTGCTGGGCGCCGTCGTCGCCGGTCTCGACACCACGCCGTTCATCGCGATGTCGGCGCTGATCATCTCGATTGCCGCCGTGCTGAAAGCCATTTACTACTTCTGGATTCGCAGCCCAGGCCTCACACCCACCATCAACACTGCCACAGGACTCACCCGCGCCAAGGTCAAGCTGCTGGACACCGGCCATACCCATGGCACCTTCCTGACTCAGGAATTTGGTTTCCAGATCGCCCGGCAGCAAGCCGGGCTGTTCAAGGTCATCGTCTTCGTGGTGGGCTTTGCGCTGCCCGGCCTGATGCTGGTATGGGTGTTCAACCAGCAGGGCGGCCAAGCCCCCGCCATCATCGCCGTCGTAGCGGGCCTTGCCGGCGCCGCAGTCGAGCGCTGGCTGTTTTTCGCCGAAGCGCGTCACGTGGTCAACCTGTATCACGGCGCCCAGCGCTGCTGAACACCGCGTCCTCGCGGTTGGCTTGTTCGCCGCTTCAGGGTATATTAGCAAATGCTAATTATTAAATTGCAGAAGAGTGATCACCATGTTTGGACTGTCAGGTTTCAAGGAAGTCGATCCCGGCTACGTCGCGGAAATCGCCACCAAGGGGGCGCACCTGATTGATGTGCGCACCGCAGCCGAGGTCGCGCAGGGCGTGATCGATGGCGCTATTCACATCCCGCTGCACTTGCTGCCGTTGCGCGCGGCCGACATTCCCCAGGACACGCCCGTAGTGATCTACTGCCGCTCCGGTGCGCGCTCGGCGCAGGCGTGTGCATTCATGGCCTCCAGGGGGTATGGCAACATGCATAATCTGGCGGGCGGCATCATGGCATGGGCGCGTTCGGGCAATGCGCTCAGCCTGCCGCGTTAAACGCCGGGGCAAGGCCGGTTGACCTTCTCCAAATCGCACCCCGTTGCGCAGCGAATTCGGTTGCAATGGGGGAGCTTCTGGTTTACTGTACCGCAGCAATTTTTACTACATACTTGTTTAATAATGTAAGGAGAACCCAATGAATTTCGATAAAGAACTTGATGCACGTGGTTTGAACTGCCCCCTGCCCATCCTGCGTGCCAAGAAAGCCCTGGGAGAAGTCTCCAGCGGCCAGGTGCTGAAAATCCTCTCGACCGACCCCGGTTCAGTCAAGGATTTTGCCGCTTTCGCCAAGCAGACCGGCAATGAATTGCTGTCAACCGCCGAAGCGGGTGGCGAATTCACCTTCTTCATGAAGAAGAAATAAGCAGGAAACCGAAGCCAGCGCCATCCGTTCCGAGCCAGAAACCCACGGCGCTGTTTTTTTGACTGGAAGAGGAGAGAGACCGAGCATGGATACTAAAAAAATGGCCATCATCGCGACCAAGGGCACGCTGGACTGGGCTTACCCACCGTTCATCCTGGCCTCCACGGCCGCCGCGCTGGGCTACGAAACCCAGATTTTCTTCACCTTTTATGGCCTCCAGCTTGTCCGCAAGGACCTGTCTGTCCTCAAAGTCAGCCCCCTGGGCAACCCCGGCATGCCGATGAAAATGCCCTTTGGCCCCAAGTGGTTCAAGAGCATCAATTGGAACATGCCCAACGCCATCCAGGCCATCATCCCCGGCTATGAAAACGTGGCAACGGCCCTGATGAAGCAGACCATCGCCAACACCGGCGTGGCCAGTATTCCCGAACTGCGCGAATTGTGCCAGGAGGCCGAAGTCAAGTTCATCGCCTGCCAGATGACCGTCGAACTGTTCGGCTTCGAACATTCCGACTTCATCGACGGTCTCGAATACGGTGGCGCCGCCACCTTCTTCGAATTTGCCGGCGAGACCGACATCTGCCTGTTTATCTAAGAAACAGTATTTGAGCGACAGATTGCCGCCCGATGAAAATGAGCCGATTCGTTCGGCTCATTTTTTGTGTCTTTTGTACCACACGCGATGCTGATTATCCGGTTAAACAGGCTGGCCTTCTTGGCTAAGCCACAGTTGTTAGCGTAGCCTTCAGGATAGGCTAATTCAATTAGCTTATCTGTAGTGATTTTGCCCTTAGAGGAGACATTAATGAAATTAACAAAAGTATTCGCATTCATGGCACTGGCCGGTTTGGCTGGCAGCGCCTACGCCACCAACGGCTATTTTTCCCACGGCTACGGCATGAAGTCCAAGGGCATGGGCGGTGCAGCCACCGCCAGTTCGGATGACGCCTTCGGCGGTGCCAACAACCCGGCCTCCATGGCGTTCGCGGGCGATCGCTTCGATCTGGGGGCAGACGTGTTCAACCCCAACCGCAGCGCCTCGCGCACCGGTTTGGGTCCCTTCGATATGAGCGTGGATAGCGACAGCGAGTACTTCCTGATTCCCGAGTTCGGCATGACCAAGCAAATGTCCTCGACATTGGCGATGGGTGTAACGGTTTATGGCAATGGCGGGATGAACACGGACTATGCAGGTGGGCAGATCAATTGTGGATCCGGGCCTGCCAACATGCTGTGCGGGCAGGGCGACCTGGGGGTTGACCTGGTTCAATTGATCGTTGCCCCGACCGTGGCGTTCAAGGTGGCCCCCAACCATTCCATCGGTATTTCCCCGCTGCTGGGTTACCAGGCCTTCGAGGCTAACGGCCTTCAAGCTTTTTCAGGAATTTCTTCTGACGCCACGAAACTTACTAATAACGGGCATGACGGTGCCTTCGGTTACGGTGTCCGCGTCGGCTACATGGGCAAGATCACCCCGACCGTGACCATTGGCGCGGCCTATGCGTCCAAGATGAACTTCGAGGAGTTCGACGACTACGCCGGTCTGTTCGCAGAGCAGGGCGACTTCGACATTCCCGAGAACTACAACCTCGGCGTGGCTTGGCAAGCGACTCCCGTGGTCAAACTGGCGCTGGATTACCAGCGCATCAACTATAGCGGCGTCAACTCAATTAACAATCCCAGCCTGGTTCCGTACCTGTTGGGTACCGACAATGGCTCCGGTTTTGGCTGGCAGGACGTCAATGTGTGGAAGCTGGGCGCGGAATACAAATACAGCCAGCAGCTAACCTTGCGTGCGGGTTACAACCGTGGCGACAACCCCATTTCCGCAAGCGATGTGACATTCAATATCCTCGCGCCCGGCGTAATCGAGGATCATGTAACCCTTGGTTTCACGTATACCCTGGCATCGGGTAATGAGTTGACCATGAGTTACATGCACGGTTTCAGCAACGACGTCAGCGGTACCTCCATCCTTCCGGCATTCATGGGTAGTGCTCCGGCAGGAACGGAAACCATCGAGATGGACCAGAATTCGCTGGGTATCCAGTACAGCTGGAAAATTTAATTTCAGTCGCACTTGAACTGATTGAAGGCCGGGATCGCAAGACCCCGGCTTTTTTTCATTCACTCGATCGGCGGCAAGTCTGTCGATTTTTCGAGAAACAAAAAAAGCGCAGCTTCAGCTGCGCTTTTTTTGTTTTCGTCGTTGCGAATAATCAGCCCAAAGAACTCTGGGGTCACAAAGAACTCTGTGACTCTGGGGTCAGGTCTAGATAAGCATGTGACTCTGGGGTCAGGTCTAGATAAGTAGTCCATCCAATTTCTCGCCTACAATTTCATGGCTGACTGCCCGTTCGGCGGGGTGGAACGAGCCCACCTCTACAAGAAACTCGAAGGCAGGCTGCGGGCCTGCTGGGCGTGTATCAGCCCAAGCGCGCGTGCTGTGCCGCCAGCTTTTGCAGCATCGCAGCAAAGTCGGCTAGGCGTGCCTGCTCCTGTTGCACTACTGCGGCCGGCGCTTTGTCGACGAAACTGGGATTGGCCAGCTTGCTTTCTGCTTTTTTGATCTCGCCCTGGATGCGGACGATTTCCTTGGCCAGTCGTGCGCGCTCGGCGTCCTTGTCGATCTCCACCACCAGCATCAGCCGCATGTCGCCGACCAGCGCGACCGGGGCATCGGCATCCGCAAGTGCAGCGACTGCAGTCACTTCGCTGAGCTTGCCGAGCGCGGTGATGTAGGGTGCGAGCGCGGTGATGACAGCGGTGTCGCCTTCGATCACCAGCGGCACGCGTTGTGCAGGCGACAAATTCATTTCGCTGCGCAGGGTGCGGCAGGCGTTGACCAGTTCCTTCAGCGTCTGGATGCGTGTGACGCTGTCGGCGTGGGCCTGTGCTGATTCCGCTTGGGGGAAGCTCGCCAGCATGATGGTGTCGCCCGAAACGCCGGCCAGTGGCGCAACCTTTTGCCACAACTCTTCGGTGATGTAGGGAATGATGGGGTGAGCAAGGCGCAGGGTGGCTTCGAGCACGCTGGCGAGGGTGCGGCGGGTGGCGCGTTGCTGTTCGAGGGTACCGTTGCTCAGCTGCACTTTGGCGAGTTCCAGATACCAGTCGCAGTATTCGTCCCACACAAATTCGTACACGGCGCGCGCGGCCTGGTCGAAGCGGTAGGCGCTGAATGCCGCATGCACGTCGGTGACGGCTTGTTGCAGGCGCGCGGTGATCCAGCGGTCGGCGTCCGAAAAGTCCATCGGCTGGCTGGCATCCTGGCCGCAGTCGTGGCCTTCCAGGTTCATCAGAGCAAAGCGGGTGGCGTTCCACAATTTGTTGCAGAAGTTGCGATAGCCTTCGGCGCGTTGCAGGTCGAACTTGATGTCACGACCATGCGTGGCAAGACTGGCGAAGGTGAAGCGCAGGGCATCGGTGCCGAATGCCGCGATGCCTTCCGGGAATTCCTTGCGGGTGCGTTTCTCGATGCTGGTGGCCTGTTTGGGGTTCATCAGGCCCTGAGTGCGCTTGGTAACCAACTCGTCCACCGCGATGCCGTCGATGAGGTCGATCGGGTCGAGCACGTTGCCTTTGGACTTGCTCATCTTCTGGCCTTCGGAGTCGCGTACCAGGCCGGTGACATAGACTTCGCGGAACGGCACTTTTCCGGTGAGATGCTTGGACATCATCACCATGCGTGCAACCCAGAAGAAGATGATGTCGAAGCCGGTGACCAGAACCGAGGTCGGCAGGTAACGCTCGAGTTCCGGCGTTTGCTCAGGCCAGCCCAGAGTGGAGAATGGCCACAGTGCAGACGAGAACCAGGTGTCGAGCACGTCGTTGTCCTGGGTGAGCTCGCGGCCGCCAGCCTGTTTGCGGGCTTCGGCTTCGGAGTACGCGACGTAGAAGTTGCCGTCGGCGTCGTACCAGGCCGGAATGCGATGCCCCCACCACAGCTGCCGTGACAAACACCAGTCCTGGATGTTTTCCAGCCATTGACGGTAAGTGGTGGTCCAGTTTTCCGGGACGAATTTCACTTCGCCGGACTCGACTGCATCCAGCCCCTGCTTGGCCAGGCCGTCCATGCTCATGAACCACTGATCGGTCAGCATGGGTTCGATCGCCGCGTGCGTGCGGTCGCCGCGTGGAATCATCAGTTTATGCGGTTTGGCGGAGACCAGCAGGCCACTTGTCTGCAAGGCGTCGAGCATTTTTTGGCGCGCGTCGTAGCGGTCCAGGCCCTGGTATTCGGCCGGGCACAGATCGTTCATTTTGGCGTCGAGCGTGAGCACGCTGATCGCGACCAGCTTGTGGCGCTGTCCGACCTGCCAGTCATTGAAGTCGTGCGCCGGCGTGATCTTGACTACGCCAGTGCCGAATTCGCGGTCGACATAGTCGTCGGCGATGACGGGGATGCTGCGCTCGGCGATGGGCAGCCGGACCTGCTTGCCGATGAGATGGGCGTAGCGCTCGTCTTCCGGGTGTACGGCTACTGCCGTATCACCAAGCAGGGTTTCCGGGCGGGTGGTGGCGACGGTGAGTGCGCTGGAGCCATCTTCCAGCGGATAGCTGATTTCCCAGATGAAGCCTTCTTCCTCGGTGCTGACGACTTCGAGGTCGGACACTGCCGTTTGCAGGACCGGGTCCCAGTTCACCAGCCGCTTGCCGCGGTAGATGAGGCCTTCGCGGTAGAGCCGCACGAATACTTCGGTGACGGCCTTCGACAGGCCCTCGTCCATGGTGAAGCGCTCGCGGCTCCAGTCCGGGCTGGTGCCGAGCCGGCGCATCTGCTGGGTGATGGTGGAGCCGGAGTGTTCCTTCCACTCCCACACCTTTTCGAGGAATTTTTCGCGGCCGAGGTCGTGGCGGGAGACGCCCTGCGCGTCGAGCTGGCGCTCCACCACGATCTGGGTGGCGATGCCGGCGTGGTCGGTGCCCGGCTGCCACAGCGTGTTGTCGCCCATCATGCGGTGATAGCGGGTGAGTGCGTCCATCAGGGTGTGCTGGAAGGCGTGCCCCATGTGCAGCGTGCCGGTGACGTTGGGCGGCGGCAGCATGATGCAGTAGGCGCTGGCGTTGGGGTTGTCGCCCGTCTTGAAGTAGCCGGCGCTTTCCCACTGGGCGTACCAGCGCTTTTCGATTTCAGCCGGTTCGAAGGATTTGGCGAGTTCCATGGCGTGCGCGCAAAGGCGGCATTATCCCAAAAAGGCTGGGACGCGTCCCAAAGAAACTCGGGATGCCCCCCAAAAAGCCTGGGGTGCGTCCCAAAACGCCGCCGAAAAATGCGGTTTCAGGTCGACGGGTCGCGGGGGTGCCTGAGTTTTTCGGCGATCGCCTCGCGCACGACTTCCCGTACGCTGACATCAAGCTGGGAGAGCAGTGTGGCTACGGTCTGGTCGAGGTTCTTGCGCAACTCGGCGGCGACCTGCTTTTCCATCACTTCGGACAATCGCGGCGCCAGCTCGCTCATCAGCTGCTCGGCCAGGGTGTCGCTGACGATGGAAGAGGGCATCTCGGCTATGGGCGCTTCGGGTTCGGCGGGCTGCGCCGCCGGGGGATGCGCCGCGGCCGCCGGCGCCGACACGACCGGGGGCGTGCCGCGCTCGATCGCATCGGTCAGCACCGGCAGCCAGGCGTCGGCCGGCGGCATGTGTCGGGGGGCATCGGGAGCCGTTGCGAGGCCGAACGATGCGTCCACGTCGGCCTCGTTGCCGCCGCGATGCTTTTTCAGCAGCGCATCCATCTTGCTTAACAGCGGACTCTCGCTCATCGATGCCACCTAGCCGGGCTGACGCAGATCGTGGGTTGTCAGGGCGTAGCCACGCGCCTTGTAAAAGCGCCAGCGCTCGCGTCCCTGTTCGACCACGGCTGCATCCGGGCCGACGATTTCGACCAGGCGCTCGAAGCGGGCAAAGGCGGGCGGCTGCCCGGTGTGCAGGTTGATCATCACGTCGGCGCTGCGCAGGGCGTCGCTGTCGGTTCCGATCAGCACCGGCGTTTCGCCGGCCAGCGGGTCGGTATCGCGACAGTGCGGCACGAAGCCCGGCGCAGGCGTCGTCCACAGCAGGCGGTCGATGGCGTCGGCCACCGCCGCGTCCGGTGCGTAAATCATCACCTGCCTGCCCTGGCCGCAGGCCTTGGCAGCGACGCGACGGGCGACGTCGAGGGGGGCGTCGGCATGGGTGTAGAAGAGGATTTCGGTCACGTCCGGCGGATTATTTCTGTACGCGGTTCAGCAGGAAGTGCATCAGTAGCGAAACCGGGCGCCCGGTCGAGCCCTTCTTCTCGCGGCCGCCTTTCCAGGCGGTGCCGGCGATGTCCAGATGCGCCCAGTGGTATTTCCTGGCGAAGCGCGACAGGAAGCAGGCGGCGGTGATCGAGCCGGCCGGGCGGCCGCCGATATTGGCCATGTCGGCGAGGCTACTTTTCAACTGCTCCTGATAGTCCTCCCATAGCGGCATGCGCCAGACACGGTCCCATGCATGGTCGGCGGCGTGCTCGATCTCGCGCGCCAGCGGGTCGTGGTTGCTGAAGAGCGCGCTGGGATGCGCGCCCAGCGCAATCACGCAGGCGCCGGTGAGGGTGGCCAGGTCGATCACCGAGTCGGGCTCGAAGCGCTCGGCGTAGGTCAGTGCGTCGCACAGGATCAGGCGGCCTTCGGCATCGGTGTTGAGGATTTCGATGGTCTGGCCGGACATCGAGGTGACGATGTCGCCCGGCTTGTTGGCGTTTGCGTCCGGCATGTTCTCGCAGGCAGGGATGAGGCCGACGACGTTGAGCGCCAGCCCCAGTTCGCCGATGGCGCGAAAGACGCCGATGACCGCGCCGCCGCCGCTCATGTCGTAGTTCATCTCGTCCATTTCGGCGGGCGGCTTGAGCGAAATGCCGCCGGCGTCGAAGGTGACCGCTTTGCCGACCAGCACCACGGGCTTGTCGCTTTTTTTGCCGCCCACATGCTTCAGCACGATGAAGCGCGGCGGCTTGTCGCTGCCCTTGCCAACCGACAGGAATGAGCCCATGCCGAGCTTCTCGCAGGCCGCGTAATCGAGGATCTCGCAGCCGAAGCCGTGCGACTTCGCCAGCTTTTTTGCCTCGCTTGCCAGGTATTCGGGGGTGCAAATGTTGGACGGCGTGTTACCTAGATTCTTGGCGAGGTCGATGCCGCGGGCGATGGCCAGGCCGTGCGCGAGGCCGATGTCGCCGAATTTGAGTTCGCCGCGCCGCGACACGGCGAAGGTGATGCGCTTCAAGGGGCGGCGCGCCTCGTCCGGCTTGCTCTTCATGCGGTCGAAGCGGTACAGCGCATCGTGCGCGCCGATCACCGCCTGCTCGATGTTCCAGGTCACGTCGCGCTTCTTCACCGGGATTTCGGAAAGCGTGATGGCCGCTTCCATCGAGCCGGTGTCGCGCAGCGTCTTGACGGCGCAGGCGATGGCATCGCGGTAGGCTTTTTCGTGGAAATCGCGCTCCTTGCCGAGGCCGACCAGCAGCACGCGGTCGGCCAGGATATTCGGCACTTTGTGCAGCAGCAGCGTGCTGCCGGCCTTGCCTTCCATGTCGCCGCCGCGCAGGATCTCGGACAGATAACCGTCGCTGGCGCGGTCGATGTCGATGGCAGGCCCGGATAGCTTGCGGCTTTCGAAGACGCCGACGACGACGCAGGCGCTGCGCTGCTTTTCGGGGGCGCCGCTTTTTATGCTAAATTCAAGTTCGATTTCCCTGTTTTTCATGTCTGTGCTCAAAAAAATACAATTTGCCGATGCGCCGATGGTTGGCGTTGCCGATTCGGCGATTATTGGCGCAGGCGCGGCTGATTGTCAAAACCCGCGCATACCGCACGCCCTCACCCCGACGCTTTCATGCTATACCGCCGCGCACTGACCCGCGAGATGGGCCTCACCACCGGGGCCGTACTGACGGTACTGGTGGCGATTGCGCTGGTGGTGCTGTTTATCCGCCTGCTCGGCGACGTGGCACGCGGCGAACTCGCCAACGAGGCGGTGTTCGTCTTCCTCGGCTTCTCGCTGCTGTATTTTTTGCCGGTCTTAATGACGATCGCGCTGTTTGCAGGCGTGTTGCTGCCCTTGTCGCGTATGTGGCGCGACAGCGAAATGGTGATCTGGTTCAACGCCGGTCTGTCGCTCACCCAATGGATGCGGCCGGTGCTGGTTTTCGCGGTGCCGTTTTCACTGGTGATCCTGTTGCTGACGCTGGTGCTCAATCCGTGGGTGCAAACCAAGAAAAGCGAATATGGCCAGGAACTGAAGAGCCGCAGCGAAAGCGCGTTGATTGCTCCTGGCCTGTTCGCCGAATCCAACGCCGGCCAGCGCGTCTATTACGTCGAGTCGCTCAACCCGCTGACCGGCATCGTGCGCAACGTCTTCATGCAGTCGCGCATCGACGGCCAGCTCGGCCTGGTGGTCGCGCGCGAAGGCGATTACACCCAGCTGCCGGACGGCTCGCGTTACCTGGTGTTCAAGGAGGGCCGCCGTTACGAAGGCACGCCCGGCCAGCTCGATTACCGCGTCGTGCGGTTCGAGCGCTACTGGATGCGGCTCGATCCGGTCGCCACGGGCGCCAGGGCCACCAGCATCCGCCAGATGTCGGTGGCCGAACTGCTGGCTGACGTCACCCCCCCGGCGCGCGCCCAATTGCTGTGGCGGCTGGGGGTGCCGATTTCCGCGCTGATTCTCGCCGTGATGGCGATTCCGCTCAGCTTCGTCAACACGCGAGCGCGCCGTTCCTACGGGCTGCTGATCGCGCTGCTACTGTATTTCGTCTACAACAACCTGCTGTCGCTGTCGCAGGCCTGGGTGGCGCAGGACAAGCTGAATCCCATGGTCGGGATGTGGGTATCGCATCTGCTGATGCTGTCCGCCGTGGCCATTTTGTTTTACCGGCGCTCGCGCCAGCACGCCCCGTGCCGGAGGCGACCGTGAGTCTGCTGGCGCGCTATCTGGCAGGGCAGGTGCTGGCGGCGTCGAGTTTCGTCCTGCTGGCGCTGGTGGTGCTGTTTGCGTTTTTTGACGTGATGCAGGAGCTCGGCAACCTGGGCCGCAACAACTATGGGCTGGGGCAGGCCGCTGTCGTGGTGTTGCTCAGCGTTCCCGGGCATCTGTATGAAATCCTGCCGGTGGCGGCGCTGATCGGTACTCTGTTTGCGCTGTCGCGCCTGGTGGGCAATTCGGAATACGCGGTGATGCGTGTGTCGGGCCTCTCCAACTGGCGGGTGGCGGGATATTTCGCGGTCATCGGGACGCTACTGTCGCTGCTGGTGCTGGTGTTCGGCGAATACGTGGCGCCGTGGTCGGAGCAGGCGGGGCAACGCTACAAACTGTCGGCCACCCGCTCGGTGGTCGCGCAGCAATTCCGTTCCGGGCTGTGGGTCAAGGACGGCAGCGCCTTCATCAATGTGCGCGAAGTGATGCCCGACAACACGCTGCGCGGCATCGAGATTTACGGCTTCGACGCTAAAGGCCAACTGGGCTGGATCCGTGCCGCCGAGCAAGCCAACTGGCGCGGCAATCAACAGGTCTGGGACCTGCGGCAGGTGGTGGAAACGCGGTTTGACGCAGACGGCATTCGCGCCGAGCGTCACGCCAGCCAGGAATGGCAGTCGGTGCTCACACCCGATATCCTCGGCGTGCTGCTGGTGGCACCGGAAAAAATGTCGGCGCGCACCCTCTGGCGCTACATCGTGCACCTCAAGCAAAACAACCAGAAAGCGACGCGTTACGAACTTGCGCTGTGGTCGAAAGTCATCAGCCCCTTCGTCATTCCGATCATGATGCTGGTTGCCATGCCGTTCGCCATCCGGGGGCCGCGCTCAGGCGGCACCAGCGGCATGATTTTCCTCGGCATTCTGGCCGGCCTCGGCTTCCATCTGCTGAGCCGGCTGTTCGGCCACCTGGGCCTGCTGAACAACTGGCCGGCCGTGGCGGTATCGGTCCTGCCGCTGCTGATTTTTCTGGTCATCGCGCTGGCAGGCATTCGCTGGGTGGACCGGCGCTGAGCCGATTGCCGCAGTGGAGCGCCAGCGGTCAAAATGGCTCGGGGAAGGATGGTTCGGCGGTTCCCGGAAATTCACAAACCCAGCGTCGTCGCGGATACGCTGGCCGGCGAACGCTGCCACATGCCCTCGAAATTCTGATTCAACAGCACTGCATTGCGCGCGTCATCGAGGTGGCGCGTGCCGTGCGCCGCTGCCTTGTCGGCGCGCAGCACCACGCCTTGGCGGTCGGCGAGCACAAATGCCTCACCGGGACGCGGCGCATCGGGGTCGGTCTGGCGAATCTCAAGGACGTGGCCGAAGTCGCGCACCAGTTGCATCAGGTAGGGATGCTTGCGTGCGACAAGGTTAATATCGTCGAGCAGCAGTTCGATTCGCCGGCCGCCGCCGGCGACGCACAACGCGCGCAGGGTCGCGTGGCGCGGCGCATGGTCGAGTTCCAGCAGGCCCAGGTCGTGGTCGTACAAACGCAGCTGGCGATGCGTGGCGGCCAGCAACGCGTCGAATGCGGCACGGAATTCGGCGGGGGTTTCAAAAGTGTTCATGGATTGGTTTGGGAACACGTCGGTTTCCTGGGTTGTCACCTTGGAAATAATTATAACGATACGAGACGAGCGGGTGCGCCCTGTTAATGCACCCTGTTAAAATGCTGCCGAAAAATAGAGGGTAGCGTTTCGCATGTTGAAAGCAGGAGATCGTGCGCCGGGTTTTTCCAATCCCGATGCGGACATGGATATCATCGAGTCGTCCCAGTTCCGGGGGAAAAACCTGGTGCTGTTTTTTTACGTGCGCGATGACACGCCGGGCTGCACCGCCGAGGCGATCGAGTTTTCAGAACTGGAAAACAACTTCGCCAAACTGGGCGCCAGTGTGCTCGGGGTGTCGCGCGACGACTGCATCAAACATGGTGAATTTCGCGACAAACACGGCATCGGCGTGCGCTTGCTGGCCGACAAGGAACACGCGACCTGCGAGGCCTATGGCGTGCTGCAGGACAAGGAAGTGGATGGCGTCATGCGCCGCACCGCAGTGCGCGCCACTTTCGTTATCGACAAACAGGGCGTCATTCGTCACGCTCTGTACGGCGTTCCCAGCCGCGGTCACGCGGCGGAAGTGCTTCAACTTGTAAAGGACCTCAATTGATTATCAGCAAAGACACCGTCGTCACCCTTACCTACATCGTCCGTGACCTGGAAGGCAAGCTGCTGGAGGAAAGCGACGAGCCGGTCAGCTATCTGCACGGCGGTTACGACAATATCTTTCCGTTGGTGGAAGAGGCGCTGGAAGGCAAGACCGCGGGCGACACGGCCGACCTCAAACTGCAGCCCGCCGATGCCTTCGGCGAGTACGAAGAGGAACTGGTGCGGCTGGAGCCGCGCGAGGGCTTTCCCGATGACATCGAGGTCGGCATGCAGTTCGTCGGCTCGCCGGTCGACGGCAGTCAGGAAATGCTCTACACCGTGACCGACATTGCGGAAGACAAGGTGGTGGTCGACGGCAATCACCCCTACGCCGGACAGGCGGTGCATTTCCAGTGCGTGGTGTCCGACGTGCGTGCGGCGGTGGCGGACGAGATCCAGCATCGCCATGCGCACGGTGCCCACGGCCATAACCATCATTGATCTGCGGCGCCGATCCGACGGTAAATGGCGCCGGGCTGTTAAAATCCCAGGCTAACCTGTTTTCGTGACAGCTTGATGAAGACCACCGATGAAAACCACCTTCCTCGACTTTGAGCAGCCGATCGCCGAGCTCGAAGCCAAGATCGAAGAGCTGCGCTTCGTGCAGGACGATTCCGCCCTCGATATTTCAGAGGAAATCCGCCGTCTGCAGAAAAAAAGCCAGGCGTTGACCAAGGACATCTACACCAAGCTCAATGCCTGGCAGGTATCGCAGGTGGCGCGCCATCCGCAACGGCCCTATACGCTCGATTACGTGCAGGGGCTGTTCACCGATTTCGCCGAACTGCACGGCGACCGTGCCTATGCCGACGATGCCGCAATTGTCGGCGGCATGGCGCGCTTCAACGGCGAGCCGGTGATGGTGATCGGCCACCAGAAAGGCCGCGACACCAAGGAAAAGATCTACCGCAATTTCGGCATGCCGCGTCCGGAAGGCTATCGCAAGGCCTTGCGGCTGATGCGCCTGGCGGAAAAATTCCGGCTGCCGATTTTCACATTTATCGACACCCCCGGCGCCTATCCCGGCATCGGCGCCGAGGAGCGCGGACAGTCCGAGGCGATTGCGCGCAACCTCTATGTGATGGCCGAACTGCAGACGCCGATCATCTGCTCCATCGTCGGCGAGGGCGGATCGGGCGGCGCGCTAGCCATTGGCGTTGGCGACCGCACGATGATCCTGCAATATTCGACGTATTCCGTGATTTCGCCCGAAGGCTGCGCCTCGATTCTGTGGAAGAGCGCCGACAAGGCTTCGGTTGCCGCCGAAACCCTGGGCATCACCGCCGACCGCCTGAAGGCCAACGGGCTGGTCGACCGCATCGTCGAGGAACCGCTGGGCGGCGCGCAACGCGACTGGGACGCCATGTTCCAGTCGATGCGCCGCGCGCTCACCGACACCCTGGCCGAGTTGCGCAAGCCGTCGCTCGATGCCCTGCTGGCCGCGCGTTACCAGCGCCTGCGGGCGTATGGCCGCTTCAAGGAAACCCCTGCCAAATAGACCGGTCGTCGCAGTCGTGGCGGACGCACTCGTCCGCCACGTCCCCCCGCACGCACGGCTGGTGCTGGGGCTCTCGGGCGGGCTCGATTCGGTGGCCCTGCTGCATGTCCTGCTCTCGCTGCGCGATCGACATCCCTTTGAACTGCGGGTCGTGCATGTGCACCACGGGCTGTCGCCCCATGCCGGCGCCTGGGCCGATTTCTGCGCGCGGCTTTGCGCATCGCATACGGTTGAATCAAGCATCCATCATGTAGTGATCGCGCGCGACGATGCGGCGGGTATCGAAGCCGCTGCGCGGCGCGAGCGCCAGCGCATCTTTGCCGCGCTGGACGCGGACTTTCTGCTCACTGCGCACCAGCAGGACGATCAGGCCGAAACCCTTTTATTGCAGTTGCTGCGCGGCGCTGGACCGAAAGGCCTGGCGGCGATGGCCGAACTGCAATCCCGGCCCGGCTGGCGCGCAGCGCAACTCAGGCCGCTGCTGGGCGTGACGCGTGCCAGGCTGCTGGATTATGCGCAGTCGCATGGCCTGACCTGGGTCGACGACGAAAGCAATCGGGACACCCGCTACCGCCGCAATGCGCTGCGCCGGCAGGTGATGCCGCTCCTGGCTGCGCATTTTCCCGGCAGCGGCGCTACCCTCGCGCGCGCGGCCGCACTGCAGGCCGATGCTGCCGACTTGCTGGACGATCTGGCGCGGCTCGATGCGGAGACAGCCATTGCCGGCGAACGGCTCGATTGCGTGCTGCTGGCCGGTTTGTCCCGCGCGCGCGCGCGCAATTTGCTGCGCTATTTCATTGAACAGCGTGGCCAGCCCATGCCCAATGCCCGGCGGCTCGACGAGGCGCTGCATCAGCTGCGGGACGCGGGTCGCGATGCGCGGGTGTGCGTCGGGCTGGGGAGGGTGGAGTTGTGGCGCTTTCGTGGCGGCGCATATCTGGTTCCGCCGGCGCCCGCCCCGGCCGCGCCGATTCACTGGCGGGGCGAGGCGTCGCTCTGGGTGGCCGCCGCCGGGGTGCGCGTGCAGATGGACGCGGTGACCGGAGCCGGCCTGAAGCGCGACGTGCTGGCAGCAGGCGAGGTGACGCTGGGGGTGCGGCAGGGCGGCGAACGCCTGCGCCTGCATCCCGGCGGCCCCCATCGAAGCCTGAAGAATCTGCTGCAGGAACAGGCGATCCCACCCTGGCAGCGCGATCGTTTGCCGCTGTTGTGGTGCGACGGGCGGCTGGCGTGGGCGGCGGGGATCGGCCTCGAAGCCGATCTGCTTGCCGCACCCGGTGAAGCCGGGGTGCTGCCGCGCGTCGCGAACTGGCCGGCAGGCGGGCAAGACAGCCCAGGGTGGGGCATGTTATGCTAGCAGGCTGATTTTCATGGTCTTTTAAACATTTTTTTTCTCACTTTTCCGGAGCATACACATGGCAGTTCAGCGCACCTTTTCCATCATCAAACCCGATGCCGTCGCTAAAAACGTGGTCGGCAAGATCGTCAGCCGCTTCGAGAGCAATGGTCTCAAGGTGGTGGCGTCCAGAATGAAGCACCTGTCGCGTCAGGAAGCCGAAGGCTTCTACGGGGTGCACCGCGAGCGTCCCTTCTTCAAGGATCTGGTCGAGTTCATGATCTCCGGCCCGGTCGTTCTGCAGGTGCTGGAAGGCGAAGACGCGATCGCCAGGAACCGCGAACTGATGGGTGCGACCGACCCGAAGAAGGCCGAGGCCGGCACCATTCGCGCCGATTTCGCCGAGAGCATCGATGCCAACGCAGTGCATGGCTCCGACGCGCCGGAAACCGCTGCGATCGAAATCGCCTATTTCTTCCCCGCCTGCGAAGTCTACGCAGGCCGTTAAACGCATACGCATGCCGCAAAACCTGCTTGATTTCGACCTCGACGGACTGATCGCCTGGTTCGGCGAACTCGGCGAAAAGCCGTTTCGCGCCAGGCAGGTGTTCCACTGGGTGCATCAGGCCGGGGTGGCGGATTTTGCGCAGATGACCGACATCGCCAAAAGCTTGCGCGAGAAGCTGCAGCAGCAGGCAGTGGTGGCGCCGCCTGCGATCGGCTACGCACACACATCGGCCGACGGCACGCGCAAGTGGCTGTTCGATGTGGGGGTGGCAAACGGCATCGAGACCGTATTCATCCCGGAAGAGGATCGCGGCACCCTGTGCGTATCGTCGCAGGTCGGCTGCGCGCTGGAATGCACCTTTTGCTCGACTGGACGGCAGGGCTTCAACCGCAATCTGACGGTGGCCGAAATCATTGGCCAGCTGTGGGTGGCGCATCACGGCCTGAAGACCGAGCCCAACCGCACCGAGCCCAATCACAGCGTGCCCAATCACAGCGTCCCTAATCACGGCGCAGCCGAAATTTCCGACCGGCCGGTGACCAATGTGGTGATGATGGGCATGGGCGAGCCGCTGGCGAACTTCGAGAACGTGGTGACCGCGCTCGGCATCATGCTCGACGACCACGCCTATGGCCTGTCGCGGCGGCGGGTGACGGTGTCGACCTCGGGGTTGGTGCCGGCGATGGACCGGCTGGCCGAACGCTGCCCGGTGGCGCTGGCGGTGAGCCTGCACGCGCCCAACGATGCGCTGCGCGACCAGATTGTTCCGATCAACAGGAAGTACCCGTTGCGTGAGCTGATGGCGGCGTGCCGGCGTTATCTGGTGCACGCGCCGCGTGATTTCATTACCTTTGAATATGTGATGCTAGCCGGGGTGAACGATGCGCCCGAGTACGCGCGCCAGCTGATCGAACTGGTGCGCGAGGTGCCGTGCAAATTCAATCTCATTCCGTTCAATCCGTTCCCGGATTCCGGTTATGAAAAACCTCGCAGCGAGACGATGCGCGTATTCCGCGAGATCCTGCAGGACGCCGGACTGGTGGTCACCACGCGCAAGACGCGCGGCGACGACATCGACGCCGCATGCGGTCAGCTGGCAGGCAAGGTGGCCGACAAGAGCGGGCGCGTGATGAAACGAATGCACAAGGAGACGGTGTGAAAAAATGGATGGGCATACTGGCAGCAGCGCTGCTGGCGGGCTGCGCGCAGCAGCCGACGGACAGCGGCAGCGGTGTCGCCGGCACGCAGGTCGACAGCGAAAGCCGTCAGCGCGCGCGTGCCTTCACCGACCTGGCCGGCGCCTATTTTTCCCGCGCCCAGTACAAGGTCGCGCTCGACGAGCTGCGCAAGGCGATTACCGCCGACAACCGCTTCGGCCCGGCCTATAACGTCTACGGCCTGATCTACATGGAGCTGGCCGAAGACAAGCTGGCCGAGGAAAATTTCCGCCGCGGCATCGAGCTGGATCGTGGCGACTCGGAAGCGCGCAACAATTTCGGCTGGTTTCTCTGCACCCGCGGCCGTTATGACGAAGGGCTCGAACAGTTCAGCATCGCCCTGCACAATCCGCTTTACCCCCACCCCGAGCAGGCCATGGCGAACGCCGGCCTGTGCGCGGAAAAGAAAGGCGACCTCGCGCTGGCCGAAGCCAATCTGCTGAAGTCGCTCAAGCTGCAACCCGACAACCCCAACACCGTGCTGAAGCTGGCCGGGCTGAATTTCCGCCAGGGCCGGTTGATGGAGACGCAGCGCCTGCTTGGACGCCATGCCGAACTGGCACCGCCAACCGCGGAAAGCCTGTGGCTGGGGGTGCGGCTGGAACGCAAACTGGGCGACCGCGCGCAGGAGGCGGCTTACGGCCTGCAACTGCGCAAGCGCTTCCCCGATTCGGATGAGGCGCGGCTGCTGCTGACGGGGCAATACGAATGAGCGAGAGCGGGCAACCCTCGGTCGGGCAGATTTTGCGTGACGCGCGCGAAGTGCAGGGCATCACGCTGGAAGATGCCGCTGTGCGCCTGCGCCTGATGCGGCGCCAGGTCGAGGCCATGGAGACGGATGATTTCGAGAGCCTCGATCCGCCCGTGTTCGCCCGCGGGTTTGTGCGCAACTACGCGCGTCTGCTGGGGCTTGCGCCCGAAGCGCTGCTGGTGCGCATGGCAGGTGCGCCGGCCGAGCCGGCTGAGATCAGCCATGCCGCGCCGCCCCCGCCGCATTCCTGGTTGAGCTCGCCCTGGCTGATCCTGCTGCTGCTGGGTTTGCTGGTGCTGGTGGCGGTGCCCGTGGCGCTATATTGGTGGCTCAACAGCGCGGGAGAGGATGGCACGGGCAAGCAGGCGCCGTCCGCTGCGCAAACCCGTTCCGCACCGGCCGCGGCTCCTGCGCCCGTTACGGAACCGGCGGAAGCCGCCCCCCCTACCGTTGAAGTTGCCCCCGTTGCGCCGGCTGCGCCCGCCGTGGCGACCCCCGATGCCTCTCGGCAGGATGAAGCCGGGGTGCCCGAAGCCTCGGCGATTAACAGTATGCTGCACCTCGAATTCGGTGACGAGTCCTGGGTCGAAGTCAAGGATGCCAGCGGCCGCATGCTGCATCGCCAGCTCAACCCGGCCGGCACGAGCGCCGATATCCCGGGTCAGCCGCCGTTCGATGTGGTGATCGGCAATGCAGCGCAAGTAAGACTGACATACAACGGCCGCCCCATCGACCTGGAGCCCTTTATTGAAGTGACGGTCGCCCGCTTTACTCTGGAAGAATGATGTCCGAAATTATCCGTCGTCCAAGCCGTCAGGTTCGGGTCGGCCATGTGCTGGTTGGTGGCGATGCGCCCGTGGTGGTGCAGTCGATGACCAATACCGATACCGTCGACATCCAGGCCACCGTGCGCCAGGTGCAGGCGCTTGCCGAGGCCGGCTCGGAGCTGGTGCGGCTCACCGTCAACACCCTGGAAGCCGCCGCCGCGGTGCCGCGTATCCGCGAGCGCCTCGATGTGCTGGGCTGCCGCGTACCGCTGATCGGCGACTTCCACTTTAACGGCCACAAGCTCCTGACCGAGGTTCCGGAATGCGCCGAGGCGCTCGCCAAGCTGCGCATCAATCCCGGCAATATCGGGCGCGGCAACAAGCGCGACGAGCAGTTCGCCACCCTGATCGAGGTGGCGTGCCGGCACGACAAACCGGTGCGCATCGGCGTCAACTGGGGCAGCCTCGACCAGGCGCTGGCGGCGCGCATGATGGACGACAACGCGCGTCTTGCGCAGCCGGAAGACGCCGAGCGGGTGATGCGCCGCGCGATGGTGGCCTCCGCGCTGGAGTCGGCGAAAAAGGCTGAGGAACTGGGCCTGGGCGGTGACAAGATCGTTCTTTCCTGCAAGATGAGCCGGGTGCAGGACCTGATTTCGGTGTACCGCGATCTTGCGTTGCAGTGCGACTATCCGCTGCACCTGGGGCTGACCGAGGCCGGCATGGGCACGAAGGGCATCGTCGCCTCGACCGCCGCGCTGGCAGTGCTGCTGCAGGAAGGCATCGGCGACACCATACGAATCTCCCTGACCCCGGAACCGGGCGGTGACCGCACTCAGGAAGTCCGCGTCGGCCAGGAAATCCTGCAGGCGCTGGGTCTGCGCGCCTTCACCCCGCAGGTCACCGCCTGTCCCGGTTGCGGCCGTACCACCTCGACCGTGTTCCAGGAGTTGGCGCAGGACATCGAAAGTTATCTGCGCAGGCAGATGCCGCTGTGGCGCAGCCAGTATCCCGGCGTCGAATCCATGCAGGTGGCGGTGATGGGCTGCGTGGTCAACGGCCCCGGCGAATCCAAGCACGCCAACATCGGCATCTCGCTGCCCGGCACCGGCGAAGTACCGGTCGCGCCGGTGTACGTCGACGGCGAAAAAACCGTGACGCTGAAAGGCGACCGCATCGCCGCGGATTTCCAGGCGATCGTCGAAGACTACGTGTGCAGGCGTTATGGCGCTGGCAAGTAAACCATTAACCACAGAGGCACAGAGACACAGAGGAAAACGGTTGGATATCACGCACAGTTTTCCCCGTGCCTCTGTGTCTCTGTGGTGAGATTTTTTAGATGAGCAACAACATTCAATCCGTGCGCGGCATGAACGACCTCCTGCCCGATGCCACCGACACCTGGCAGGCGTTCGAGGCGATCGTGCGCGACTGGCTGCGGCGCTACGGCTACCGCGAGATGCGCACGCCCATCCTCGAACACACCGGCCTGTTCAAGCGCGCCATCGGCGAGGTGACCGACATCGTCGAAAAGGAGATGTACACCTTCGTCGACGAGCTGAACGGCGAATCGCTGGCGCTGCGCCCGGAAGGCACGGCGTCCTCGGTGCGCGCGGTGATCCAGCACAATCTGCTGTACGACGGCGGCAAGCGCCTGTGGTACACGGGGCCGATGTTCCGCCACGAACGGCCGCAGAAGGGCCGCTACCGGCAGTTCCATCAGGTCGGCGTCGAGGCGCTCGGTTTTGCCGGGCCGGATGTCGATGCCGAGCTGATCGTCATGTGTGCTGACCTCTGGCGCGAACTCGGCATTGCGCCGACGCTGCAGCTCAACACGCTGGGCGACATCGAGTCGCGGCATCGCCACCGTGCCAAGCTGATCGCCTATTTCGAGGCGCATCAGGACGCGCTCGACGAGGACTCGAAGCGGCGGCTGCACAGCAACCCGCTGCGTATTCTCGACAGCAAGAACCCGGCGATACAGGCATTGAACGATGCGGCGCCCAGACTGATGGACGAGCTCGACGAGACGGCGCTGGCGCATTTCGATACGCTGCAGGCCTTGCTGCGCGCCAACGGCATCGCGTTCGAAATCAACCCGCGCCTGGTGCGCGGACTCGATTACTACAATCGCACCGTGTTCGAGTGGGTGACCGACCAGCTCGGTGCGCAGGGCACGGTATGCGCCGGCGGGCGTTACGACGGCTTGATCGAGCAACTGGGCGGCAAGCCGGCGCCGGCCGCCGGTTTCGCCATGGGCATCGAGCGGCTGCTGTCGCTGATGGAGGTCGCCGGCACGCCGCTGGCGACAGCGGTGCCGGATGCGTATATCGTTCACGCCGGCGACGCGGCTCAGGCATACGCCTGGCAGGTGGCGGCGGCGCTGCGCGGCGCCGGACTCGCCGCTATGCTGCACGGCGGCGGCGGCGGCTTCAAGTCGCAAATGAAAAAGGCCGATGCGAGTCGCGCGCGCTATGCGGTGATTATCGGCGACGACGAAGTCAACGCCCGGCAGGTGACGCTGAAACCCCTGCGCGGTACCGCCGGGCAGACCCGCGTCGAGGTGACGCTGGCAATCGAATATCTGAAACAGGCATTAACTGAAAAGGCATAAACGCAATGGCAACCTACGATCTCGACGAACAGGAACGGCTGGACGAACTGAAGGCCTGGTGGAAACGCTGGGGCAACCTGGTGATGGTCGGACTCGCCGTGGTGGTCGCGGCGGCGGCGGGCTGGCGCTACTGGCAGAACCACGTGGTGACGCAAAGCCTGGAAGCTGCAACCGTGTACGAACAGCTCACACGGTCGCTGGCGGCCAACGATGCCAAGACGGCGCGCGACGCGGGCGCGATGCTGATCGACCAGTACAAGGACACCGCCTACGCGCCGCGTGCGGCGCTGTTGCTGGCCAAGTTGAACGTCGGTGCCAAGGACCTGAAAAGCGCGCAGGCCCAGCTGGAATGGGCGGTGGCCAACAGCAAGGAACCTGCGGTCAAGGATCTGGCACGCCTGCGGCTGGCCGGAGTACAGCTCGACCAGAAGCAATACGATGCCGCGCTGAAAACCCTGTCCGCCACGCACAGCGATGCATTTTCCTTCCGCTTCCACGACCTGAAGGGCGACGTGCTGCTGGCGCAGGGCAAGCCGGCCGAGGCGCGTGCCGCCTACCAGGCCGCCTTCGGCAGGATGGCGGAAGACAACGCCTATCGCAACATCGTCGAACTGAAGCTCGATGCGCTGGGAGGGGAGGCCAAATGAAGATGCGTCTGATGGTCGCCGGTCTGGCGCTGGCTTTGTCGGGGTGCGGCACGGTCGGCGGCTGGTTCGGTTCCGGTCCGGCCAAGGCGAAGCCGGCCGAACTGGTCGAGTTCAAGTCGACTGCCAGCCTTGACCAGGCCTGGAAAGTTGAAACCGGCGATACCGCCGGCCATTTGTTTCACCCACTGGCCGAGGGCGACGACGTCTTCGCCGTGGGCGGCAGCCGGGTGGTGCGCATTGCCGTGGCAAACGGTCAGACGGTGTGGAACACCGATGCCGGCGTGAAGCTGTCTGCCGGGGCCGGTGCGGGCCAGGGCCTGGTGCTGGCGGGAAGCGGCAATGGCGATTTGCTGGCGCTGGATCGCGCCAGTGGCGCGGTGCGCTGGAAAGTGGCACTGTCGAGCGAGGTGACCGGACGGTTGCTGGCCGTCGCCGACATGGTGATCGCCCGCACCGGCGATGGCCGCGTGCATGGCCTCGCCGTGGCCGATGGCAGCCGCAAGTGGCTGTACAGCCGCAGCCTGCCGGCACTGAGCCTGCGCGAGTCGGGCGGCATGGTGGTGCGCGACGAGGTGCTGTACACCGGCTTCCCCGGCGGCAAGCTGGTTGCGCTCAATGCCGCCAACGGCGCGCAGCTGTGGGAGGCCACGGTGGCATTGCCGCGCGGGGCGACCGAACTTGAACGTGTAGCCGATGTGATGGGCAATCCGGTAGTGGACGAGCGCCAGGTGTGCGCCGTCGCCTACCAGGGACGCGTAGCCTGCTTCGACCGCCGCAACGGTTCGCTGCTGTGGGCGCGCGACACGTCCAGCAACAGCGGGCTGGCGATGGACGAGCGCAACGTCTACGTCACCGACGACAAGGACGCCGTCACTGCTTTCGACAAAACCAGCGGCGCGGTCGGCTGGCGGCAGGACAAGCTGGCGCGTCGCCAGGTGACCGCACCGCTGGCGCTTGGCGACTGGGTGGTGGTGGCCGATGGTGAAGGGGTCGTGCATGTGCTATCGGCCGACGACGGCAGCTTTGTTGCGCGCGCCAAGGTCGACAGCAGCGTGCGTCCGGCGCCGGTCGACATCGGGCCGGGTTTCGCGGTGCAGACGGCCAGGGGCAGTGTGGTCGCTTTCAGGCTCAAGTGAGTGCTTGGGCTGTTTAAATGAACGATCTGCCAGGCGGACCCCGGTGAAAGGGTGTGGGGTTTTCCTCCGCCCGCTGCGGCCGCCTGGTGAATGTCTGGTGAATGTTATGGATTCGAATTTTCGCTAATGCTTCCTACCCTGGTTCTGGTCGGCCGGCCCAACGTCGGCAAGTCCACCCTCTTTAACCGTCTCACCGGCACGCGCGACGCGCTGGTGCACGACCTGCCGGGGATGACGCGCGATCGCCATTACGGGCGCGGGCGCCTCGGTGAAAAGCCCTATCTGGTGGTCGATACGGGCGGTCTGGAGCCGGTCGTCACCGACGGTATCCTCGCCGAAATGGCGCGGCAGACGCTGCAGGCCATCGACGAGGCCGACGCCATCATATTCCTGGTCGATGCGCGGGCAGGCCTGACGCCGCAGGACAAGCTGATCGCCGACCGCCTGCGCCGCGCGCGCTGCCCGGTGCTGCTCGCGGTCAACAAGGCGGAAGGCATGAACGCCGCCGTGGTTACCGCCGAATTTCACGAACTGGCGCTGGGTCAGCCGCTGGCAATTTCCAGCGCGCATGGCGACGGCGTTTCCGACCTGGTGGCCGAGGCGCTGGGGCCGTTTTCCGAAGAGGAAGAAAAAACCGACGATTTCGGCATCCCCAAGATCGCGCTGGTGGGGCGTCCCAACGTCGGCAAGTCGACGCTGGTCAACACCCTGGTGGGCGAGGAACGCGTGATCGCGTTCGACCAGCCGGGCACCACGCGCGATTCGATTTACGTCGAGTTCGAGCGCGACGGCAAGCCCTACATCCTGATCGACACCGCCGGTCTGCGCCGTCGCGGCAAGGTGTTCGAGACGGTGGAAAAATTCTCCGTCATCAAGACCCTGCAGGCGATCGAGGACGCCAATGTGGTGGTGCTGGTGCTCGACGCGCATGAGAACATTTCCGAGCAGGATGCGCACCTGGCGGGTTTCGTGCTGGAAACCGGGCGCGCGCTGGTGGTCGCGGTCAACAAGTGGGACGGGCTTTCTGCCGAGCAGCGTGAGGACATCAAGCGCGACATCGGGCGCAAGCTGGCGTTTCTCGACTTTGCCCGCTTCAACTACATCTCGGCGCTGAAGGGCAAGGGCCTGGAAAACCTGCTGAAGGACATCGAGGCTGCGCACGCCGCCGCCTTCATCAAGCTGTCGACGCCGAAGCTTACACGGGTGCTGGAGATGGCGGTGGAACAGCACGCGCCGCCCAAGAACGGACTGTTCCGCCCCAAGCCGCGCTACGCCCACCAGGGCGGCAAGAATCCGCCGGTCATCGTTCTGCACGGCAATGCGCTGGAAGGCCTGCGCGACGATTACAAGCGCTATCTGGAAAGCAGTTTTCGCAAGGCGTTCAAGCTGCAGGGCACGCCGTTACGAATCCAGATCAAGGAAGACGGCGCCAGCAATCCGTTTGCAGGCAAGACACGCGGTCCGCTGAGCGAAAGCGAAGAGATGCGGATGCGACGCAAGAAGCGGGTACGGCGTAAGGTCTACGGCAGCTGAATATCCACCCGCAAGGGGCAGGCCGTGGTTGTCCCCGCGAGGGGGAGGCCATGTCTGTAAGCTGCTAAAGCAGCAACAGCCATGCACTAATGCCGATAAATCGGCAACAACCACGCTCAGTCCAGCCAGCGCACCAGATAAAACAGCCTGAAGCCTTCCGACGAACGCGAGGGGCCGCTGGCGAGGGCCGCGTAGCGGCTCTTGTCCGGGTCGGCGTGCGCCAGCGCTTCGGTTTCGCTGGCGTAAATTTCGACCATGCCTTCCGGGAAGCGCTGGTGTTTCTTGCCGGAAGGCGAATAAATCACCACCGCCGAGGTGCCGACGACATTCGACTCGATATCGCTGAACAGGCTGGTGGCTTGCGGCATGCTCAGTGAGTTTTTTTCGGGATGTCGCTAATCTTGACGGTGTGGGAAGTAGGCGTTTCGTCGGTGAAGTGCGGGCGCTCTTCCAGGGTGCGGCCGGTGAGCTGGGCGAGTTCGGCTTCGCGGTTGGAAATCACCACCAGGCAATCCTTGATGCCGAGCACGGTGACTTCGGTCAGGGGACTGGGGTTGCCGTCTCGCGGTGCAGTGTCGCGTACGATGGAGGTGAGGGTCTTGCGCATCATGCGCATGATGCGTTGTTCGTCATGCAGGGTTTTATCGGCGTCCATGGGGATGCTCCGGAGGGTCGGAAAAGACCGTCATTGTCTGCGCCGGCCGGACCTTCGTCAACGCAAGGCCTTGGCGGTAACAGGGATAAAAAACCTGACTGGGGGCATAAGAATAAGTGAACCGACAGCGTGGTCAGGCTGATTTAAGCTTGGCAGCCACAGGAGAAGCCGCATGTCAGAACCAACCCCCGCCGATACGAACGAAGTCCGCGAAATCCGCATCAATCCCGTCGTGCCGAGCGAGTCGGTGCTGGTCGCCACTGCGCGCAGCATGCGCCCGAAAAAAGCCGAGGAATTGGCGCCGCGCGACACCCGCAAGCACGTGGAAACCTGCCCGTTCTGCCGCGGCAACGAGGACAAGACGCCGCCGCTGATCCTGAGCTGGCCGGAGCAAGGCGACTGGCAGATTCGCATGGTGGAAAACCTCTACCCGGTGCTGGGCGACGACCGCGAGCAGGCCGGCTTCAATTTTGGCCTGCAGCAGACCATCGACGGCTACGGCCGGCACGAGGTCATCATCGATCATCATGAACACGGCATCGCCGTGCAGGATATGGCGGAAAGCCATCTGACCGCGCTGTTCGGGGTCTACCAGATGCGCATGCGGCAGTTGTTCGAGTCGGACGGCCGGCTGAAATACGTGCTGGTATTCAAGAACTTCGGCCCGGCAGCCGGGGCGTCGATTCCGCACACCCACAGTCAGGCGATCGCGATGCCGGTGGTGCCGGAAAACGTCGACGCCGAGGTGAAGAACAGCGCGGCGCATTACGCCAAGCATCACCACTGTATTTTCTGCGCACTGATCGACGAGGCGCTGACCTTCGAGGCGACGATCTACGACCGCAACTCGGGGGCGGTGCGACGCAAGATCAACGTCGGCCAGTACGTGGTCGAGCGCGGCGAAAAATTCATCGCCATCAAGCCCTTTGCCAGCCGCTACGAGTGGGAAGTGCACATCCTGCCGCTGACGCACCAGGCCGACTTTCTCGACGTGCGCGCCGAGGACATGGCCGACCTGGCGCGGGTGATGAAGCGCACCATGGCGCGGCTGGATGCGGTAATCGGCGGTGCGCAGTACAACTTCTTCCTGCACTCGGTGCCGCACGATGCCCAGCGTGCCGCCCACGCGCCGAGCTACCACTGGCATCTCGAAATCTGTCCGCGCACCTCGATTCCGACCGGTTTCGAACTGGGCTCGGGTTTGTTCGTCAACACCGTCAATCCGGAACAGGCGGCCGAACGCCTGCGCGCGGTGGAGTTGTAAAACGCGTCTTGGCACCACAATGACGGCCAGTTAAACGAGTTCATGCGATGATCATGCCGTCTGCCAAGCTGTCCGGTCCGCGCGCGCCGCTCGCTGGGCAGGGCGATATGGGGGTGGACTAAGGACAGGGCTGGCATTTTGGGCGCCTGCAGCGGGTGTGATCTTGCATTTGGCTTGAAATGCTGAAATCGACCCCAAGCTATGAAGCCCGTATGCACATCCAGCCTATGCACATCCAGCCACAGCAGTCCTCCCGGTATTCCCTGTTGAACACACAGTGCTGCGCGCCTGTCCCCGCATCGCCCGGCTGTATCGAAGGCCTCAAGCGGCGGACCCCGGTGCGGCTGCCGCACATGCGGAGAATCGCCGTTGTTTGAGCGGCACGCGGGCGGCGAGCGCGTCATCCTGGTGGCGCTCGATTTTGGGACCCCGGATTTTGCCGAAAGCGTGGCCGAGTTGCGTCTGCTGGCAGCGGGGGCGGGGCTCGACATCCGGGGTACCGTGCAGGGCAAGCGCAGCCGTCCGGACGCCGCGCTGTTTGCTGGCAGCGGCAAGGCCGATGAAATCGCGGCGCTGGCGGCCGCCACCGAAGCCGATGTCGTCATTTTCAACCATGAGCTGTCGCCCGCGCAGGAACGCAATCTGGAGCGCCGTCTGCACTGCCGGGTGATCGACCGTGTCAGCCTGATCCTGGATATCTTTGCCCGCCGGGCGAGCAGTGCCGAAGGCAAGCTGCAGGTCGAGTTGGCCCAGTTGCAGCATTTGTCGACCCGCCTGGTGCGCGGCTGGACCCACCTGGAGCGTCAGCGCGGCGGCGTCGGCATGCGCGGTCCGGGCGAGAAACAGCTGGAAACCGACCGCCGCCTGATCGGGCTGCGGGTCAAGGCATTGCGCGAGCGGCTCGCCAAACTGGGCAAGCAGCGTCGCACCCAGCGGCGTTCACGCGCGCGTCAGAACGTGCTGTCGGTGGTGCTGGTGGGCTACACCAATGCGGGCAAATCCACATTATTCAATGCGTTGACGCGCGCCGGCGCCTACGCGGCCGACCAGCTGTTCGCCACGCTCGACACCACCACACGCAAGATTTATCTGCCGCGTCTGGCTGAATCGGCCGGCGGTGAACCGGCGAGCGGCGAAGTGGTGCTGTCGGACACCGTCGGCTTCATCACCCGCCTGCCGCACGATCTGGTGGCGGCCTTCCGCGCCACGCTGGAAGCCACGGCCGAAGCGGATTTGCTGCTGCATGTGATCGATTCGTCCAGCTCCGGACGCGAGCGCCAGATCGAGGCGGTCGAAAAGGTGCTGGGCGAAATCGGGGCGGGTGCCGTGCCGCAACTTCGTGTTTACAACAAGCTCGATCTGACGGGCGTGGCGCCGGGAGTGGGGCGCGACGAGTATGGTAGACTTCAATGCGTGTATGTGTCCGCGCAAACCGGCGCTGGACTTGAACTTTTACGTGAGGCACTGTCGGAAATTCTTCACGCTGGCTGTGTTCGGCATGGGGCCAGTGCGCCAGACGACACCTCTCCTCAAACTGAAGTTATCTCTGAATAAATCGATATGGCATGGAACGATCCCCAATGGGGCAACAACGGCAACCGCAACAAGAACAGCGGACCGCCTGACCTCGACGAGATCTGGCGCCGCATCAACCAGCGCCTTAATGGTCTGTTCGGCAAGAAGGACACTGGTGGCGGCAGTGGCGGCGGAGAGGGTTTTCCGCCCGAAGGCTTGCCAGGTGGCGGTAATCTGGCCGGCCTGCTGATCGGCGTGCTGGCGCTGGTCTGGGTGGCGAGCGGGTTTTACATCGTCGACACCGGTAAGCGGGGCGTGGTATTGCGTTTCGGCCAATATATCGAGACCACCGAGCCGGGTCCGCGCTGGCATCTGCCGTGGCCGATCGAGTCGCGCGAGATCGTCAACGTCGATCAGGTACGCACCGTTGAAGTCGGCTACCGCAGCGACGTCAAGAGCAAGGTGCTGAGAGAATCGCTGATGCTGACGGATGACGAGAACATCATTGATCTGCAGTTTGCCGTTCAATACATACTGAAAGACCCGAAAGATTTTCTATTCGTTAACCGTGGACCCGAAGAAACGGTGCTGCAAGTGGCCGAAACCGCGATGCGCGAAGTCGTCGGTAAAAACAAGATGGACTTTGTTCTGTATGAAGGCCGCGCTGAAATTGCAGCGAGCGCCAAGGTGCTGCTGCAGCAGATTCTCGATCGTTACAACACCGGCATCAGCATCAGCCAGGTGACCCTGCAGAACATCCAGCCGCCCGAGCAGGTGCAGGCCGCGTTTGACGACGCGGTGAAAGCCGGGCAGGACCGTGAACGCCTGAAAAATGAAGCCGAAGCCTATTTCAACGACGTTGTGCCGCGCGCCCGCGGTCTGGCGTCGCGTCTGACGGAAGAAGCCGAAGGCTACAAACTGTCGGTGATTGCCAACGCCGAGGGTGAGGCCAGCCGCTTCGCGCAAATTTTTACCGAATACCAGAAGGCGCCTCAGGTCACGCGCCAGCGTATGTATCTCGACACCATGCAGGCCGTGATGAACAACACCAGCAAAATATTGGTGGACCAGAAGGGCGGCAACAGCCTCCTGTATCTACCGCTCGACAAACTGCAGCAGGCCGTGAGTCAACCCTATAGCGGCTCCCCGGATGTGTTGTCGCAGGCGGCTCCGGCGCCGGCCGCCACGCCCCTGGACGCTCGCACGCGTGACGCTTTGCGCAACCGCGACCGGGAGGCACGGCCATGAGCAAGTATCTCGGTTTTATCCTGATTGCCCTGATTGCATTGCTGGTGGTGCTGAGCACCAGCATGTTCACGGTGGACCAACGGCAGAATGCCCTGGTGTTCCAGCTGGGTGAAGTGGTCTCGGTGAAAAAGAAACCGGGTTTGTATTTCAAGCTGCCGCTGGTGCAGAACGTGCGCTATTTCGATACACGTATCCTGACGATGGACGCGGCCGATCCCGAACGCTTCATCACCTCGGAAAAGAAAAACGTGCTGGTCGATTCGTTCATCAAATGGCGCGTGATCGATGCCAGGCAGTTCTATGTGTCGGTTGGCGGCGACGAGAGACGGGCGGAGATTCGCCTGAACCAGACGGTCAACGATGGCCTGCGTGCCGAGTTCGGCAAGCGCACCATCAACGCGGTGGTGTCGGGGAGTCGCGAGGAGATCATGAGCATTATCCGCGCCAAGGCCGATCAGGATGCGCGAACGATTGGCGTGCAGGTGGTGGACGTGCGAATCAAGCGAGTCGATCTTCCTGAGGCAGTGTCGGAGAACGTCTACCGCCGGATGGAAGCCGAACGTAAGCAGGTGGCCAACGAGTTGCGTTCGACCGGTGCGGCCGAGGCCGAAAAGATCAGGGCCGACGCCGACAAGCAGAAGGACGTGATCGTTGCCGAAGCCTACCGCGATGCTCAGGGCGTCAAGGGCCAGGGCGACGCAAAGGCTTCTGCGCTGTATGCCGCGGCGTATGGCAAGAATGCCGAGTTTTATGCGTTCTACCGTTCGATGCAGGCGTACCGCGAAAGCTTCAAGAGCAAGAGCGACGTGATGGTGCTCGACCCCAGCGCAGACTTCTTCAAGTATATGAAGAATCCGCGTGCCGCCGGCGGTCAGTGACCGGTTCCGACTGGCTGGCTGCAATCGGATTGTTGCTGGTGATTGAAGGGATCCTGCCGTTTGCCGCGCCTGCCGTGTGGCGGGAAGGCTTTCGCAGGATGCTGGAACTTCGCGATGGCCAATTGCGTTTTATCGGCGCTGCCTCGATTATCGGCGGCGTTTTTTTGTTGCTGATCTGAACTGAAATGACTGCCTGGTTATTGCCTGAAAACGTCGAGGATGTGCTGCCGCCGCAGGCCTGGCGCATGGAGGGAATGCGGCGCGCGCTGCTCGACCTGTTCCGCGGTCGCGGCTATCAGCTGGTGATTCCGCCGCTGATGGAATACGTCGATTCGCTGCTGACCGGAGTGGGGGCCGATCTCGACCTCAAAACCTTCAAGCTGGTCGACCAGCTCAGCGGACGCCTGATGGGCGTGCGCGCCGACATCACGCCGCAGGTGGCGCGCATCGATGCGCACCTGCTGGCGGCCAATGCCGTCAATCGCCTGTGTTACGCGGGCAGCGTGCTGCACACCCAGCCCGATGGCTTTCATCGTTCGCGCGAACCGATCCAGATCGGCGCCGAGTTGTATGGCGAGACCGGCGCCGAAGCGGATCTCGAAATCCTCGGGCTGATGCTGCAGGGCCTCGCCGCATGCGGGGTGAAAACGCTGCAGCTCGACATCGGCCACGTCGGGGTTTACCGTGCGCTGGCGCAGGAAGCCCGTTTGAGCCGCGAGGTCGAACACCAACTGTTCGGGGCGCTGCAGGCCAAGGACAGCAGCGCCGTGGCGGTTCTTGCCGCCGGTCTGCCCATCGCCTTGCGCGACGCCTTTGCCGCACTGCCGCGTCTGTATGGCGACCGCAGCGTGCTGGCCGAGGCGCGTGCGTGCCTGCCGCCGCTGGCGGCGGTCGAGGCCGCACTGGATACCCTGGAGACACTCGACCGCGGCCTTGTCAACGTCGAGGCGGCCTATGATCTGGCCGAGCTGCGCGGCTACGGCTATCACAGCGGGGTCGTGTTTGCCGCCTACACCGGCGGACGCAGCCATGCGATTGCGCAGGGCGGACGCTACGACGAAGTAGGGCGGGTATTCGGCCGGGCGCGCCCGGCCACCGGATTCAGTCTGGATTTGCGCGAACTGGTCATCGCCGGTTCCGATGCTTAATAAAATGGCAGCACAATAAACTAAAGGGAAATTCACCATGGCAGCAAAAAACGTCGTCGTCATCGGTACCCAGTGGGGCGATGAAGGCAAAGGCAAGATCGTCGACTGGCTGACCGACCGCGCGCAGGGTGTGGTGCGCTTCCAGGGCGGCCACAACGCAGGCCACACGCTGGTGGTGGCAGGCAAGAAAACCGTGCTGCACCTGATCCCTTCCGGCATCCTGCGCGACAACGTCACCTGCTACATCGGCAACGGCGTGGTGCTGTCGCCGACCGCGCTGCTGGAAGAAATGGACATGCTGCTGGCCGCCGGGGTCGACGTGACGGGCCGCCTCAAGCTCAGCGAAGCCTGCCCGCTCATCATGCCGCACCACGTGGCGCTCGATCAGGCGCGCGAAATCGCCAAGGGCGCCGGCAAGATCGGTACCACCGGGCGCGGCATCGGCCCCGCCTACGAAGACAAGGTGGCGCGCCGCGCGCTGCGCCTGCAGGACCTGTTCCACCGCGAGCGCTTCGCCGCCAAGCTGGGCGAAGTACTCGACCACCACAACTTCATGCTGAAGAACTATTACAAGGCAGAAGTGGTGAGCTTCAACCAGACGCTCGACAGCATGATGGCCATGGCCGAACGCCTGAAGCCGATGGTGGCCGACGTCCCGCGTAGCCTGTACGAGGCCAGCAAGGCGGGCGAGAACCTGCTGTTCGAAGGCGCGCAGGGCACCTTGCTCGACATCGACCACGGCACCTATCCGTTCGTGACCTCGTCCAACTGCACCGCTGGCGGTGCCGCCACCGGCGCCGGCGTCGGCCCGAATACGCTGCATTATGTGCTGGGCATCACCAAGGCCTACACCACGCGCGTCGGCTCCGGGCCGTTCCCCACCGAGCTGTTCGACGACGTCGGCCAGTATCTCGGCGAAAAGGGCCATGAGTTCGGCGCCACCACCGGTCGCCAGCGTCGCTGCGGCTGGTTCGACGCCGCAGCGCTCAAGCGCTCGATCCAGATCAACGGCGTGTCCGGCCTGTGCGTGACCAAGCTCGACGTGCTGGATGGGCTGGAAACCGTGCGCGTGTGCGTCGGCTACAAGATCGACGGCGAGGCCTGCGACATCCTGCCGGTCGGCGCCGAATCGATCGCCAACGTCGAGCCGGTTTATGAAGACCTGCCGGGCTGGAGCGATACCACCGTGGGCGTGCAGACGTTCGACAAGCTGCCGCAGAAGGCGCAGACCTACCTGAAGCGGATGGAAGCGCTGTGCGAAGTGCCGGTAGACGTGGTGTCGACCGGGCCGGATCGGGTGGAGACGATCGTGCGTCGCCATCCCTACGACGTTTGATGTATAAAATAAAGCCTGAAGAAGCAAAAAGCCGACACGGGGTCGGCTTTTTACATGCAACATTTGGTGCCCAGAAGAGGACTCGAACCTCCACACCTTGCGGCACACGGACCTGAACCGTGCGCGTCTACCAATTCCGCCATCTGGGCAATAAGGCGCGCATTCTAGAGAGCAGAGATTAAATTGTCAACGACCAAATCGCGCAGCCGCGCAAACAAACACAAAATTCCGGCGATTCGCCAGGCCGATCCGTTCTACGAGCGCGAGATCGAACGCTACGAATCGCCGTTGCCGAGCCGCGAATACATCCTGCAACTGCTGACCGAAGCAGGCTGCCCGCTCGACGTCGACGCCTTTGCCGCGCAGCTGGAAATCACCGAGGCCGAGCGCGACCTGTTCCAGCGCCGCCTGGGCGCGATGCAGCGCGATGGCCAGCTGCATCTCAACCGCAAGCGTCAGTTGTGCCTGCCGGACAAGCTGGACCTGATCAAGGGTCGTGTTGAAGGCCACCCCGACGGTTTCGGCTTTGTGGCCCCGGAAGAGGGCGGCGACGATCTGTATCTGTCGCCCAAGGAAATGCACCGCGTGCTGCACGGCGACCGCGTGATGGTTCGGGTGGCCGGCCTCGACCGGCGCGGGCGGCGCGAGGCGAAGATTGTCGAGGTGCTGGAGCACGTCAACAAATTCGTCGTCGGCCGCTACTACCTCGAAGGCGGCGTTGGTTTTCTGATCGCGGAGAACCGCCGTATCAACCAGGACATTCTGGTGCCGACCGAGCATGCGGGGTCCGCGCAGCCCGGCCAGGTGGTGACGGTGGAGATCCTTACCCAGCCCGGCGCGCACAACGAGGCGATCGGGCGGGTGAGCGAGGTATTGGGCAGCTACACCAGCCCCGGCATGGAAATCGAGATCGCGCTGCGCAAGCACGATCTGCCCTATGTGTTTCCGCCCGAGGTAGAAAAACAGGCGGAAAAACTGCCGGCCAAGGTGCAGAAAAAGGACATGGCCGATCGCGAGGACATCCGCCATCTGCCGCTCGTCACCATCGACAGCGAGACCGCGCGCGACTTCGACGACGCCGTGTACTGCGAATCGCTCGGCCGCAGCGGCTACCGGCTGGTGGTGGCAATCGCCGACGTCAGCCATTACGTGCAGCCGCGCGACGCGCTCGACAGCGAAGGCTTCAGCCGCGGCAACTCGGTGTACTTCCCACGCCGCGTCATCCCCATGCTGCCCGAGGCGCTGTCCAACGGCCTGTGTTCGCTCAACCCGGAAGTCGACCGTCTGTCGATGGTGTGCGACATGCGCATCACCAGTACCGGCAGCGTCAAGGAATACCGCTTCTATCCGGCGGTGATCTTTTCGCACGCGCGCCTGACCTATAATCAGGTATGGAACTGGCTCTCCGGTGCGGCCGAACCGGAGCAGAAACACGCCGCGATGATGCCGCACCTGCAGGCGCTGGATAAGCTGTTCCGCACCTTGCTGAAGGCGCGCGCCAAGCGCGGCGCCATTGATTTCGGCTCGACCGAGACGCAGATCAATTTCGACGACCAGGGCAAGATCAAGGAGATCGTGCCGGTGATCCGCAATGACGCGCACCGCATCATCGAGGAATGCATGCTGGCGGCCAACGTTTGCGCATCGGATTTTCTGCAGGAGAACAAGCAGCCCACGCTGTACCGCGTGCACGAAGGCCCGACCCCCGAGAAGCTCGCTGCGTTGCGCAGCTTCCTGGCCGAATTCGGGCTCGACCTCGGCGGCGGCGACAAGCCGCACGCCAAGGATTACGCTGCGCTGCTGGAGAAGATCAAGGATCGTCCCGACCACGGCCTGTTGCAGACTGTGATGCTGCGTTCGTTGAGGCAGGCGGTGTACAGCCCGGACAACAAGGGCCACTTCGGCCTGGCGTACGAGGCTTACACCCACTTCACTTCGCCGATCCGGCGCTATCCCGATCTGCTGGTGCATCGCGGCATCAAGGCGGTGTTGAACAGCGAGAAACTGCCCGTCAAGGGGCTGGCTGAAATCGGCGCCCACTGCTCGATGACCGAGCGCCGCGCCGACGATGCCACGCGCGACGTCGACGCCTGGCTGAAAACCTATTTCATGCGCGACCGCATCGGCGACGAGTACAACGGCACCGTCAGCGCCGTCACCAGCTTCGGCATGTTCGTCGCGCTCGACGACCTCCTCATCGAGGGCCTGGTCCACGTCTCCGAACTTGGCCAGGACTATTTCCATTACGACCAGGCCAAGCACATGATGCTCGGCGAGCGCACCGGGAAGAAATATCGCTTGGGCGACCGCGTGCGCATCAAGGTGCTGCGCGCCGACATCGAGACCAGCAAGATCGACTTCAGCCTGGTTGAACCGGACAGCTCTGCGCACGACATGCAGCGCGCATTCGAGCAATCAGAGCCGAAAAAGAAGACCGCCGGTAAATCCGGCTCCGGCCGCAAGAAGAAATGAGCGAGAAGACCGCCGAAAAACTCATTTATGGTTTTCACCCCATACTGGCTCGCCTGCGCCAGGATCCCTCGGGTGTTCTGGAAATCTATCTCGACCTCACCCGCCGCGACGCGCGCGCGCGCGACCTGGTACATCAGGCCAAGGACAACGGGGTCAAGCTGGCGCAGGTCGAAGCTGATCGGTTGACACGATTGGTTGGCAAGGCCGCCAAGCACCAGGGCGTGGTTGCCCGCGTCAAGCCGGTGGCGCTGACGCATTCGCTCGATGAGGTGCTGGAAAATATCAAGGGCCCGCCGTTGCTGCTCATCCTCGACGGCATCACCGACCCGCACAACCTCGGCGCCATCATGCGTTCGGCCGATGCCTTCGGCGTGCACGCCGTCATTGCGCCGAAGGACAACGCGGTCGGTATCAATGCTACCGTGGAAAAGGTCGCCTCGGGTGCCGCCGAAACCGTGCCCTACATCATGGTCACCAACCTCTCGCGCACGATTGAAGAGCTCAAGGAACACAATATCTGGGTCATCGCAACCGACATGGACGGCGAACTGCCCTTGTCTAAAATCGACCTCAAGACTGGTATCGCCTGGGTACTGGGCGCCGAAGGTACGGGTATCCGCCGCCTGGTCAAGCAAAACTGCGACCAGGTCGCGCGTATTCCGATTGGCGGCACGGTGGAAAGCCTCAACGTCTCGGTGTCGGCGGCGCTGTGTTTGTATGAGACGGTGCGGCAACGCGGGGAATGACCGGAATGGCCCGCATACATAGAATGGGCGAACTGCCCAACGGAGGCTAGTCTGCTACAGACCATCGAAGTTGAAATCTACGCAACGGGACACATCCACCCGCTGGAACCCGTGCAGGCTATCCCCGCCGGCCGCGCATTGTTCACGCTCCTGCGGCCGCCGGTTGACGAGGTACTGCATCTGGCCGAGGCTGCGCTCGCCGAAGACTGAACCGCCCCGGATTTTGTGGAGGCTCCAACTCTTGAGAAGATGGAGCCTTGGGAATTTTCATCGGGGCGTGATCTAGCCGCGAACCTTGCGATATGCCTCCAGCAGGCGCCGGTGGATCGCACTACCTTCGAAGTCGTCGCCCAGTTTCGTCAACCCGAAAAACCGCTCGTCCTGATTGAACAGCGCAAATGCCTGTTCCAGCGTCTCGCGGCCGTACATCAGGGCCAGGGCGGGCTCGAAGGGGCTGGGGTCGCCGAGTTGGGTGAGGTCGGCGATGCAGCGGTAGACCTTGAGGCGCGCTTCGCTGCGCTGGCCGTACTGGGCGATCCAGGTGCAGCCTTCGCGGATTGCGTCGTCGTCGCCGAGGGCGAGCGCGAGCAGCAGCTTCAGTTCGCCAACTCTTAAATCGGTCCACGGCGAATCGGCATCCGGCGCGAGGCCGATCAGCACCGTGACCAGGCGGTCGTCCGCCAGTTCCAGTTCGCCGATCAGGTCGAGCAGTTCGGCACATTCCTCCTCGGTCAGTTCGGGCAGGCGCGCGAGCGCCGGACGGATCAGGTTGCCGACGCTGTTGTTCTCGAATTCGAGTTCCTCGACCGGATAGATCTCGGAGACGCCGGGCACCAGGACGCGGCAGGCGTAGACGCCGAGGTGGGTGAAGTCGGCGATGTAGAGGTCGTGCCCGGCTTCGTGCAGCGCATCGACCGACCACGCGTAATCCTCTTCGGTGGTGGTGCCGAAATTCCAGTCGACGAATTCGAAGTCGGGGGTGTCGCGCAGAAATTGCCATGAAATTACACCGCTGGAATCGACGAAGTGGATTTCCAGGTTCTGCGGGTCGGCGATTTCGGCTTCGTCGAAGCCGGGGGCGGGGAAACCCGCCAGCGAATCGAGCGCGCGGCCCTGTAGCAGTTCGGTCAGCGCGCGTTCCAGCGCCACCTCGAAGCGCGGGTGCGCGCCGAAGCTGGCGAAGCAGCCCTGATCGTGGGGATGCAGCAGGGTGACGTTCATCACCGGATACTTTCCGCCGAGCGAGGCGTCCTTCACCAGGATGCCAAAGCCGGCACAGCGCAACGCGCGGATACCGGCGGCGATGTGCGGGTAGCGCTCGATCACGATTTCGGGCACGTCGGGCAGGCACAGGCCCTCTGCGATGATGCGGAACTTGATGTGGCGCTCGAAGATTTCGGACAGCGCCTGGGTGCGCGCCTCCTTCAGCGTGTTGCCGGCCGACATGCCATTGCTGACGTAGAGGTTGCCGATCAGGTTGACCGGGAAATACACGGTCCTGCCGTCGCGCAATCGCTGGTAGGGAATGGCGCAGATACCGCGTTCGGCATTGCCGGAATTGAGGTCGATCAGCTGGTCGGCGCGCACGCCGGCGTCGGGGTTGTAGTGGGTGTGCAGTTCAGGCGTGAGCAGTTCGGCCGGCCAGGCGTCGTCGTCTGAAGAAAACCAGCGCTCGTCGGGATGGTGGACGTAGCTGCGGTGGGCGATCGTCTCGCCCAGATAGAAGTGGGTCCAGAAATAATTGGTCGACAGCCGCTCGAAATACTCGCCCAGCGCGCTCGCCCGCGCAGCCAGCTCCGAGGCGCCCTTGCCGTTGGTGAACAGCAGTGGGCAGTCGCGGTCGCGAATATGCACCGACCACACGCCTTCCACCGGATTGAGCCAGGAGCGCTCTTCGATATGGAAATCCAGCGCTTCGAGCTTGGATTGCAGGGTGGCGATCGAGGCTTCGAGCGAGGCGTCCTTGCCGGGGATGAAGCTTTCGGTGGTGGCGTGCATGGGGTGACTCTTTTTTGAACAGCCAACAGCATAATCGATGCGTCAAGTGCGGCGTAAAATGACGGATGTCGATCCATCAACGAGGCAGCTGCAATCTGTGAATTCGTCCATGCCTGACCGTATTGCTTTATTCTCGTTGTTGCTTACCCTTGCGTTTGCAGGTCCGGTGACGGCTGCCACCCAGACGTTTGGCCTGGATGACGACCAGGCGGCGCCAGCGGCACGTCCGCAGGCCGAGTGGGTGCGGCAGGCGCAGGTGCTTGAAAAACGCGCCGACTGGCAGGGTCTGTTGGCGTGGGGGCAAGCGTGGGCACGGGCCGAGGCGAAGAATCCGCTGGCCTGGTTCGTTCAAGGGCGTGCGCTGGGCGAACTGGGGCAGTTTGCCGAAGCCATCGCGGCGTATCAGCGGAATCTGCGCTTCGCGCCCGGCGATGTATATGCGCGCAACAATCTGGGCAACGCCTACCGCGACAGCGGGCGTCCCCGCGAGGCGATGCGGGCGTATCGTGCGGCCGTAGAAACCGACCCCGATTACATTCAGGCCTGGCACAACCTGGGGCTGACGTTCTATCTGACGAAGGGGCAGGCGGGGGTGACCCAGGCGCTGCAAAAGCTGCAGGCGTCCGACCCGGCGCTGGCCGAGGTCTGGCGCACGTTGGCGATCGAATATTCGATCACGCGCGATGAACGGGTTGCGCGCCAGGCGGTGCGTGTGCTGCGCGGTTTGAGCGCGGTCGAGCGCGCGCGCATGTTCGGCATTCTGTTCGACGAGGGTTGAGTCACAATTGGCTGCGGTTCGCCGTTGTCACACCGCGCCTTGCTCGAACTCCGCCACGACCTGCCGCAGGCGGCTGGCTTCCTGCTCCGGCCGCATCAGCCCGCGACGCTGGCGGGTGTGGCTGAGCAGATCGGCATAAAAATCGGGGTCGGTTTCGGCCCTCGACAAGAGCCTCGCCAGCTGTTGTTCGTCGCCCACCGGGAAATAGCCCGGGTAGTGCTCGCCCAGCATGCCGATATTGCCGGGCATGTGCGAGGCCAGCACCGGCACATCCGCTGCCAGCGCCTCGCAGATGACGTTGGCGCCGCCTTCCATCACCGAGCTGATGACCATCAGATGCGCGCGCGCCAGCCGCTTCAGCACCGTCCGGTGCGGCACCTCCCCGACCCAGTGCCAGCGCGGCAGCTTGCTCTGCGCCATCTCCGCCGTTTCGGCCGTTTCCCTGGAGAGGGCGCTGCCCAGATGCGTCACCTGGATTTGCGAATGTCCGGGCAGGTAGGCCGTCGCCAGTGCCGCTCGGAAGGGATCCTTTTCTTCGCGCAGGTTGCCGATCACCAGCACCTCGAAGGGTTGGGCAGGCGCGGGCAGGCGAGCAATGTCGGGCGACGACTGGTAGATCACCCGCGCCCTGGCGGCCAGATGCGCCGGCAGTTCGTCGACGCCGCGCGTCTGCAGCACGATCAGCCGGTGTGCGAGTTCCAGCGCCTGCTGGGCGTCGGCGTTCTGGTGGATGTCGCGATACAGGTCGGTGCCGGTCAGCACCAGCAACAGGGGGCGGGTCGGGAAGCGCTCGGCAAAGGCGCGGATCGAGGCAAAGCTGCGCCGGGCGTGCAGCGCCAGCATAAGGTCGGTGCTGCGGCCATCCCATTCCACCTGCGTCCGCACCGTGTGACCCGCCTCGCGCAGGAAGCGCGCCCAGCGTGCGGCCGTGTGCCAGTTGCCGTTGCGGTGTTCGCGGCCGTAGGGGGTGATGAGGGCGATGCGCATCGTAAGAGTGTAGCCTGCGATAGCGAAACGCGGATAATCCGGGCATGACCGAAACGCCCATTTCCTCGCGCGACAACTCCCTGTTCAAGCGGCTGAAGAAGCTGTCCGAGTCCGCCCGCGCCCGACGCGGTGCGCAGATGACTTTGCTGGATGGCGAGCATCTGTTGGCGGCGTATCTTGATGCGGGGGGGCAGCCGCACACTTTGGTAAGCGCGTCGTCGTTCGACGTGGGCCGTTTCAGAGCCTTGGCGGGGCGATGTCCACACGCCAAAACCATTGTGCTGACCGATGCGCTGTTTGCCGAGTTGACGCCTGTAGCCACGCCGACCGGGGTGCTGAGCGAAGCCGCCTGGCTGATGCCGCCCCCCATCAACGCGACGCCGCTGGTGCTGGTGCTGGAAGATATTCAGGATCCCGGCAACCTGGGTTCCATGCTGCGTACCGGCGCGGCGGCGGGTGCCACGCTGGCGGTGCTGTCGAAGGGCTGCCACGATCCCTGGTCACCGAAGGCACTGCGTGGTGGGCAGGGTGCCCAGTTCGTGTTGCCGCTCGAATGCGGTGTGGATATTCCAGCCTGGTGTGCGTTGTTTGAAGGGCAGAGCCTTGCGCTTGCGTTAGGGGAAGACAGGAGTGTGTTCGCACGTGATCTGACAGGTCCGCTGGCCATTATTGTCGGCAATGAAGGCGGTGGGTTGTCGCATAAAGTACGTGCCGCGGCGACAGCCACGGTTCAGATTCCGATGCCTGGCAAAATGGAGTCATTGAACGCTTCGGTGGCACTGGCTATCGCCATGTTTGAAACCGTGCGGCAGCGGTCAGGCTGAACCGCAGATTTCATTGCCAGTGTCTCAATTCGAGTGTGGCAAAGCCCGTTCGCCGGTTCGCCGGTCTTCCACAATTCGCAACTGGTGGTCTTTGGCAAAGCTCATCACGTGGTCGTAGGTGGCACGGTTTTCGGTTTCCAGCCAGGGCGCCACGATCAGGCTAAGCTCTCCGTCGACCACGTTGGGCTGCACGCCGTAGCTATAACGTAAACGCGGGTCAGCAAGGAAGCTGGCCAATGTCGCCGCAAGACTCTCAATCCAGGCTGTCGGGTTGAATTCGATATCGCTTTGTGTCATGCCACTCAATCCCCTGTTGTCTTCAGACATGGCGAATTCACCTTTTCGCGGAATGTACAGTGCTTATTCGACATGTTTCGACAAAACTGAAGCAATGAGAGGTGCCGCGTTGATATTATGATGGGCCAAAAAAGGTCTTGATACTGCCGTCAGTTCTTCCTTTTCCGTGGAGGGCAGGTTGTCACTTAGGCCGGGCGCAGACGGGCGGCAATTTCTTCCACGGACATGCGGGTGGTGTCGATGACGGGAATGGCATGCTGCGTGTAAAAACGTTCGGCGGCGGCGAGTTCTTCGCGACATTGCGCGAGGCTGGCGTAGCGGCTGTCGGGGTAGCGCGCCTGGCGGATGGTGGCGAGGCGTTCCGCCGACAGGGTCAGGGCGCGCAGGCGCGGCAGGTGGGCGAGCAGGACGCCGGGGAGGCTGTTCTGTTCGAGGTCGTCCGGCGTCAGCGGATAGTTGGCGACGCGCAGGCCGTATTGCAGGGCGAGGTAGAGCGCGGTGGGGGTTTTGCCGACGCGCGAGACGCCGACCAGGATCAGGTCGGCCTGATCGAGCCGCTGCGGTTGCAGACCATCGTCCAGCGCCAGGCTGAAATTGACTGCATCGATGCGCGATTCGTAGTTGTGCGCCATGCCGTGGGTGCGGCCGCCGCTGGGGGTGGCGGCCAGGCCCAGCGCGGCTTCCACAGCGGGGGCGACGAGGTCGAAGACATCGAACAGGCTGGCGCGGCTGCCGCGCAGGACGGTGCGCAGGGCCGGGTCGGCCAGGGTGGAAAACACCAGCGCGCCGGGCGTAGCGGCAATTCGCGCCGCGGCGGTCCGCGCCTTTTCCGGGCTGTCGATGAAAGGCAGCGCAATCAGGTTAAACTCAAGTGCAGGAAACTGCGCCAGCACGCTCTTCGTCACCGCCTCGACGGTGACACCGGTGTGATCGGATACGCAGAAAACGCTGTAGCTTTTCATGGAGTGGATTATGCATGCTTCAACTGACTATATCGTTCCACTGGATAGCCTGTCGATGGCGGACGTGCCGCGCGTGGGTGGCAAGAATGCATCGCTGGGCGAGATGATCGCCAATCTGTCCGGCGCCGGCGTCAAGGTACCGGGTGGCTTCGCCACCACGGCGCAGGCGTTCTGGGATTTTCTCGACCACAACGATTTGCGCGCGCGCATTCATGAGCGGCTGGCGGCGCTCGACGTGGCAGACGTGACGGCGCTGGCCGCGGCGGGGGCAGAAATCCGCGCCTGGGTCGAGGCGGCCGCGTTGCCGGCCGTGCTCGAAACCGGCCTGCGCAAGGCCTATGCCGCACTCGGCGACAGCGTGTCGGTGGCGGTGCGCTCGTCGGCTACCGCTGAGGACCTGCCCGACGCCTCGTTTGCCGGGCAGCAAGAAACCTACTTGCACGTGCGCGGCGCCGACGACCTGCTGCAGTACGTGAGGAAGGTCTTCGCCTCGCTCTACAACGACCGCGCCATTGCCTACCGTGTGCATCACGGCTTCGCGCACGCCGACGTGGCGCTGTCGGCGGGTGTGCAGCGCATGGTGCGCTCCGACATCGCCTGTTCCGGTGTGCTGTTCACCCTCGACACCGAATCCGGCTTCCGCGACGTGGTATTCATCACCGCTGCCTACGGGCTGGGCGAAACCGTGGTACAGGGCTCGGTCAATCCGGACGAATTCTACGTGCACAAGCCGAAATTGGCCGAGGGTTTTCCCGCCGTGGTGCGGCGCGAACTGGGCGAAAAGGCCATTCGCATGGTGTGGCGCGACGGCGCGACCGTGATCGAGGACACGCCAGCCGAGCTGCGCCGGCAATATTCGCTGACCGACGCCGAGGTGCTGGAACTGGCGCGCCAGGCGGTGGCGATCGAACGGCACTACAAGCGCCCGATGGACGTCGAGTGGGCGAAGGACGGCGAAACCGGCGAGCTTTTCATCGTGCAGGCGCGCCCGGAAACGGTAAAGACGCGCACCAGCGGCGTCGGCGAGCGCTACACGCTGGAAGCGACCGGCGAGGTGCGTATCACCGGCCGCGCCATCGGCCAGAAGATCGGCGTGGGCGTTGTGCGGCTGATCGCCAGCCCGGCCGAAATGAACCGGGTGCAGCCGGGCGATATCCTGGTCACCGACATGACCGACCCCGACTGGGAACCGGTGATGAAACGTGCGGCGGCGATCGTCACTAACCGCGGCGGACGCACCTGCCACGCCGCCATCGTCGCGCGCGAGCTGGGCACTCCCGCCGTGGTGGGCACCGGCGAGGCGACCGCGGTGCTGAAGGACGGCGAGACGGTGACGGTGTCGTGCGCCGAGGGCGACACCGGCTTTGTCTACGCAGGCAAACTGCCGTTCACCGTGGAGACGCTGGCGAGCGAAACCCTGTCCGCGCCGCCGGTGAAGCTGATGATGAACGTCGGCAACCCCGAGCGCGCCTTCGAGTTCGCGCAGATTCCGAATCACGGCGTCGGCCTCGCGCGGCTGGAGTTCATCATCGCGCGCATGATCGGCGTGCATCCGCTGGCGCTGCTCGATCATGCCGGTCAGCCGCCGGACGTTCGCGCCGAGATCGATGCGCGTGCGGCGGGCTATGCCGACCCGGTATCTTTCTATGTGGACAAGCTGGCCGAGGGCATCGCCACCCTGGCCGCCGCGTTCTGGCCGCAGCCGGTGATCGTGCGCCTGTCCGACTTCAAGTCCAACGAATACGCCAACCTGGTGGGCGGCGAGCGCTACGAGCCGAAAGAGGAAAACCCCATGCTGGGGCTTCGCGGCGCGGCGCGCTACGTGTCGGCGCTGTTCCGTCCTGCGTTCGAGCTGGAGTGCTGCGCGCTGAAACAAGTGCGCGAGACGATGGGCTTTTCCAACGTCGAAGTGATGATTCCCTTCGTTCGCACGGTGGAAGAATGCGCGGCGGTGGTGAAACTGCTGGAGGCAAACGGCCTCAAGCGCGGCGACCATGGCCTGCGCCTGATCATGATGTGCGAGATTCCCTCAAACGTGCTGCTGGCCGACGATTTTTTGCAGCACGTCGACGGCTTTTCCATCGGCAGCAACGACCTCACCCAACTGACGCTGGGCATCGACCGCGACTCCGGCCTGGTGGCCGAAAGCTTCGACGAACGCAATCCGGCGGTGAAAAAGCTGCTGGCCGAGGCTATCGCCGCCTGCAAGCGGCAAGGCAAATACATCGGCATCTGCGGCCAGGGGCCGAGCGATCACCCCGATCTGGCCGACTGGCTGGTGGCGCAGGGAATCGGCTCGATATCGCTCAATCCCGATACCGTGGTGGCAACCTGGCGGCGCCTGACTGCCTGATACCCGCGCCTTGACCGATGGCGTGAATTGGCCCCACCCATCGAAACGCGGTAATCCAGCGTATTGGCCAAGCGGACATTACTGATTACTCAACTGATTACTCAGGCTTTCCATGGGCGGAGGTCACGTGGAATCGTATGCCGCGCCGCCGCGTGACGAATTGATCGGTGTCTCTCAAGTGTCTCGCCGCCAGCCTGGACATTTTCCCGTTGCAAAAGACACCAGCGCCAAACCATAAAACCGACGCTATTGCATTTTTCATTGGATGGAAACCCGCGAGTTGGAGTAACCATATGTTTACAAAAGACAAATCAATGTGGCACGCAACGTGCTTATTAATGCGGGTCGCCAAGCGGAGGATGCGCGTGCAAGTTAACAGTCTGTTCGATCGTCTTCATGGCCGTCCAGCCGGTATGGCCAGCCTGGTTAACAAGGACATCGATGTTCCCGGTTTGGGGTGTGTGCATGTGGTGCGCTCGGTCGATTGCCTGGGCGCCATGTGTCCGCGGCCGCAGTTGCTGACCATGAAGGTGCTGGGCGAAGTCGGGTCGGGTGCGGCCATCGAAGTGGTGCTCGATAATCCCACGGCTGTCGAGGGATTTCCTGCGCTGGCGCAGACACTCGGCTGCACGCACCTCGCCACGGTTCGGGAGTCCGATTGCTGGCGTGTTTACCTGCGCAAGGGTTTTTTTTAGGCAATGCAATCTGGGGCGGCCTGCCAGGCCCGCCGGTTTTGCTGAGGAGAGTATGAGTGAATGTAGCGTCGGCAAGTATCGCAGCTGAAACGCATTGGCTGTTTCGCAAAAGCAGTCTCAAGGCGATGGGGATCTTCCTGCTCGTTGTCGCCGGCTCGCTGCTGGCCCTGGCGCAGGACACGCGCTTCGTTTACCTGCTGGTTTACGTCTGGTTTGGTCTCGCTTACGGCATGCTGCTGCAATACGGCCGTTTCTGCATGGCATCGGCGACACGCGACCTGTTCGCAGTGAAGGTGCCGCGCATGGCGGTCGGCGTGATGATCGCGGTGGCGCTGTACGCGGTCGTCGCCACCATCGTTACCCTGAGCGGGTTCAGTACATTCCATCCCAACGCGATGGGCTGGCATATCGTCATCGGCGCCGCAATTTTCGGTTTCGGTATCGTCTTTACCGGTGGGTGCGCCTCGGGTTCGCTCTACAAGGCGGGCGAGGGCAACATGAACTCGATGCTGGTGATCGTTGCCATCTCGTTCTCGCAGGCTATCGTCGTGACCGCGAGCGGCTGGTGGGACGCCCTGGTGCCGCAGTCGTGGGTCGCTTCTGCCGTGGCCAAGGACATGCCAGCCGAGCTGACCGTCACGCAGGGCTGGTTCGATATCTTCACCGCGGGCTACATGTGGGATCTGAAGGGCTCCACCACCGCCGATGCGCTCGGCCAGAGCGGTGCTGCGGGCATTGTGCTGTACAACACCCTCCTGACCGCGATCCTGCCGGTCATCCTCATCCTGATCGTGCTGTATGTTTTCTATTACCGCAAGGGCTACCTGCGCCGTTCCGGCAAGGCCAGCCCGGTGCTGCGCGACGAGCTTGCGGGCATGTGGGCCATGTGCACATCATCAAAGAATACCGCCCTGGCCGGTATCGGTCTTGGTATTCTCGCCGGCCTGCACATGTACGTGACCGGTGCATTACGCGAGCACTACGATATCTTCAACTTCGGTGAACTGCTGGTGGCGATGGGTTACACCGAGGGCCTGTCCATCCAGGACACCGTGTTCGACCCTGGCTACTGGTACATCACCACCCAGGAAGCGCAGTGGGGCGGCTGGATCATGCAGAAGCTGGGCATCAACAACATGGACAGCATCTTCTTCGGCCTCGACAATGGCCTGCCGAACCCGCTGCTGAATGCCCCTGGCTTCATGTCGATCGGCATCATTCTCGGCGCCGCCATCATGGCGCTCTCGCGCCGCGAATTCAAATGGAAGATGCCGAGCTGGGAAACCGCTTTCTTTGCCATCGTCGGCGGCACGCTGATGGGCATCGGCGCGCGCCTGGCCATGGGCTGCAACATCGGCGCTTTCTTTGCCACCGTCACCAATGGCGACCCCAGCGGCTGGGTTTTTCTGATTGGCATGGTGCTCGGCGCCTATGTCGGCGTGAAGGTCTTCACCTGGTACATGGACTGGAGCGACGCCCGCAAGCCTTCGGAGTGCGGCCTCTAGGATGGCCCAGACATTTCAGACAAGCAATCATCATCAAGGAGTAGTGCTATGGCAATGAGTTTCAACAAGACCGCCGATCATGAATGGGAGTTGAACGTGTGCGGCTACGCCTGTCCGCACCCCCAGATGTACACCAAGAAAGCGCTGCAGAAGCTGGAAAGTGGCGACGTGCTGAGCCTGGTTTTCGACAACCCCTCCTCGGGCGAATCGATCATGGCCATGTGCGAAGCCGAGGGTAACGACCTGATCGATCGCCAGGAGGGAAGCGGTTCCTTCACCTGGAAGATCAGGAAGGCCTGAGTCATGCAACTGGGTATCGTGATCACCGATGAATGTTTTCTGCCGCAGGCGAACGGTCTGATCGACGCGGCGGCTGCGCGCGGTTGGGAAACCCTGAGCTTCCTGACCGACACCGGCGTCAACCTGCTTGCTGACGCGGGATTCGTCGAGCGTGCACGGGCGCGCCCGAACAGCGTCACCCTGTGCGAACACAGCGCCGAGCACTATGCCGTCGGCAGGTTTGATTTGAGTGCCATCGCCGACATCGTCGTCGTCGGCGGCCAATACCAGGATGCCGAACTCGTGCGCAAGTGCGACAAGGTTCTGGTTTTCTGAGGACGGGACATGGCAGATCAAAAACGCATTCTGATGGTGGCCGTGCAGAAGCAGGTCGAGGCGCTGCGCATGGCCAGCGGGCTGACCCTGCTCGACGACGCCGTCTCCATCGCCGCCTGGGGCAAGCTGCCTGAAGGTGGCGGCGCAGCAGAGCAAATGGAAGCACTGGAGTTCGCCGAGGTGCCCGTGGTGGAACTCGCTCCCACCGGGGACGCCATGGCAGCCCTGGCGCGGCAGATTATTGACAACGACGTGGTGTATTGCGTATGAACACGGGAAAAAAGGTTTTGCTGGTCAATCCCGCGGCGGTGCCGGCGATGCCGGGTCTGGCTGAAGCCTTGCGCGCGGCTGGCGCGCAAGTGCGGGAAATGAATACGGACGATTACGGCGCATTGCTCGATGCGCTGGAACAGGACTGGATGCCGGTGGTGCTGAAAGCGCCGCTGGATTGAAAGTGTTTTGCCCGCGGCCATGGTCGCGGTGGAGGTTGTGCATGGCTGGGACGGGCGGTTTTACTGCCGGCCTCCAGCGGGCCGGCCGCTATGAGTGCGCCGTCTTGCCGCCCGGCAAGGTGGGCGCGGGCTTGATAATGGATGGAGGATTCTCAATGAACAAGCAGATGAATAGGGGTTGGGCCGGCATGACCGTCCTGGCAATGGCGCTGGGCCTGCCGGGCTGCGGCGGCGATGAGGACACGACGGCACTGGTGAAACAGATCCCGGTGAATACGCCGGCGACGATTGCTCAGACGTCGGCCGACGATTACAACCTGAACGAAAATGGCCTGATCACCGAATCGACGCTCAAGCGCTGGAAGGATGACTGGCTCAACCAGCGCCCGGCAGGGATTACCGGCAAGCTGGTTATCCTGCAGGTGACGCCGGGGCCCGCGGGCGCGGAGTACATCAAGCCCAGCGGCAACAACGTGTTTACCTATCTGTCGCCGGGTAGCGAATGGATCCAGACCCGGACCAATGGCGTTATCGAGACGCCGAGCATGGTGCCAGATGGTGCGGGTATGGATGCGCTGCTGAAGAAATACAACATCGACCCGCAAAATGACATGGTCGTCGTCGCCATGGGGACTGGCAGCACTGGCAACGCGATGGCGCAGGGTCGCATCTGGTATGCCCTGCGCTACTGGGGCGTCGACAAGAAGAACCTGGCCATCCTCAATGGCGGCAACCAGTGGCTGGATGACAATCTGGGGCTGGCCGTCGAACTGCTGCCCGCCGACTTCCAGGCGACCGCAAGCTCGGAGCCTAACAACGGCCACGCCTCGGTCATGGATCTGCTGGTCGACAACACCCAGCTGCAGGCGACGTTGCAGGACATGCTGGCCGTCCTGCCGACGTCCGACGTCAACGTGAAGAATGACGGCGTCTTCATCTGGGATGCACGCAATATTCCCAATTATAATGGGACAGGGTTCCAGAATTCCGGCTCTCGCCAGGGTCATCCGTTTGGTGCATTGCAACTTGACTTCTCCAACCTGCTCGTCTCAGGCGAGGGCTACCGCTACAAGGACAAAGCCGACCTGCAAGCCTACCTTGACGGTAATGTTAGCGGCGCGGGCTTCATCGCCGGCGATGGAGCAGGGGTCTTCACGAATGTGGGCGTGGGCAACGCCTACCAGGAAGGCGATGTCATCTACACTTATTGCGAGACGACCTTCCGCGCGATGATCACCGGCGTCGCCAGCGCCGTGATTCTCGGTAAGCCAACCCGTTTCTACGACGGCGCGATGGTCGAGTGGAATTCGCTGACCCCTGGAAGCGTCATCACCGACGCGACCGGCAATGCGATCCTGCCCGAGAATTCCCCGTGGCGCACCGACCTCAAGTCGTTCTATATTCCGGCCGCCAGCAACACCGCGGTCGCCCAGCGCTATATCACCGATGCGTATGCCAAATCGGCCAACGCCATCGTCGAGGCGGACAAGGCCTACAAGTACGGCGAGGTGATCCCGACCGCCGGCACCAGCGCCCCACCCGCCAACCCGTGCGGCGGCTAATTTCCGCCTGAACCTTGCTTTCTCCTCCTCTGGCCCACGATACTCTCGTGGGCTTTTTTTTTCGTGGAGCTGGATTTGAACCGCCTTTTTCATACGCGGCAGCCATGGCTGCTGCTGACCCTGCCGCTCCTGCTCGGGCTGCTGTCAGGTTGCGGCGAGAAGCCTACGCCTACGGTCGAGACCTTTTTAAGCAAACACTGGACCGAATCGATGCCGCCGCAGGGGGTGCCGCCGGCTACGTTCTCGCCGCTGGAAGCCTCGCTCAGTCCTGAGGCCTGCGGGCAGTGCCATACCGAACAGCTTGCTGCCTGGCGCACTTCGCTGCATAGCAAGACAATGGGCCCCGGCTTGCGCTGGCAGCTCAAATTGATGGATCAGGATCAGGGTAACCGTTGCCTGCGCTGTCATGCGCCGCTGGCCGAGCAGAAAGCGCTGTTGGCGCTGGAGCACGGCTGGCCGAACGCACCGACGCAGCCGCCGCCGGATTATGTCAGCGCCGATCTGGGGCATCAGGGACTGGTGTGCGCGGCCTGCCATGTGCGCGGGCACCAGCGCTTCGGGCCGCCGCCGCGCCGCGCGGCGGCCCAGGACGTCCCGCATGGCGGCTTTGTCGTTGCCAAGGCCTTCCAGGACAGTCGCTTCTGCGCGCATTGCCACCAGTTCCCGGATGACGGTCCGCGCATCGCCGGAAAATTGATGGAGGACACCTACCGCCAATGGCTTGCCAGCCCCTACGCCGGAGAGGGGGCCGACAAGCAGACCTGCCAGTCCTGCCACATGCCGGATCGCAAGCATTTGTGGCGCGGGATCCACGATCCGGAAATGACGCGACGTGCAATCGAGGTGGCACTAAACGTACATTCGCTTGGCGGCGGCCGCTACGAGGCACGGGCGAACGTTCGCAACAGCGGCGCGGGCCATCATTTCCCGACCTATATGGTGCCGAAGGTCGAGCTCGTGTTTTACCGCCACGATGCCGATGGCGGCATTTTCGAACTGGGGCGCCAAGTGATTGGCTGGAATGTCGATACGCAGATCACGCGGCAGCTGTTCGATGCCCGCATCCCCGCCGGTGAGGCGCGCGATTTCCGGCAGCCCTTCACTGCGACGGGCAGCGACTGGCGCGTGCTGCTGGTCATGCGGGTGCTGCCGGCCGAGCATTACGAGCGCATCTACCGTGATAGTCTGAGTCGTGCCGACCAGTTGCCGGCTGCTGCGGTACCGTTGTTGCGGCGCGCGCTCGCCGAAGCTGTAGCGGCACGCTATGAATTGTTGCGTATTGAGGCAGGCGTGGATCGGTGAGAAACCGGACTTCGAGCGACCCCGTAAGGCGGCTGGGGGACGCGCGATTCATCCAGAAGTGAACTGCTGCCATCCTCGTACCGATTGCAATTTGAAAGATCGCCGTGCATAGCACTTATTGTGCAATCGAATCGGGCTTGCTGTATTGCAATAAGTTGTTGTTATGAATGGATAATGGTTGCTGGCATGGCTTGTGCTTCAGAAGGGTGTCGATAAGACAGAGGTGAACCGGAAATCCATGCAATCGACTGGCGCAGTGACTTTGATGGCCCTTGCCCTGCTGCTGGCGGCACCGGTCGTTGCTGCGACCGAGCCGGGGCAGTCCAGGCTCAAGTATCGCGGCAATGGGCTGGCGTGTACGTGTGCTTCGGGCACGAGCGAGGCGGATATACGCAAGGCATGGGATGATCGGTTTAAGCAATCGGAAGGCGTCCGTCTGGATAATCTGGATGGGCTTCCCGCAACTCGTGACGAGCAAAGGAGAGGGATAGATGAAGCGCAACCAAGGTAAGGGTAGTCTGTTGGGAAAAATCTGGCGCGGTGGTGTCATGCTGTCGCTGTTTGGCCTGGGTGTCGCAATGCTCACCGGCCTGGCTGGCAAGCACGCTGAAGATTCGACCGTGCTTGCGGCCACGGGTTGGGGTGGCGAGGCTACGGCGGCGCTGGCGGAAGGCGCGGCGCGACTGTCGCCGATTTCTCTCGCCAATGCCTGCGGCCTGGGCGCTTCGAGTTGCTTCAAGTGTCACAATGGCAAGCGCGCAGCAGCGCCCGAAATGGATGCCGCCAAGGCGCCCTGGCATGCGCAGCACTCCAAGGTGAACAACTCGTGCGCTGGCTGCCACAAGGGAAATTCGAGAATCATGAAGCAAGACGTGGCGCACACGAAAATGCTCGCCAAGCCTCTTGACAACACGGCTGACGCCTGCAGCGGCTGCCACAAGGGTGACCTGACCAAGGTGCAGGACGCTTATCACGCCATTCCAGGAGCGAAATAACATGAAAATTCTGACCGTTCCGCACAATGCTGTTTCCCCGCTGTCCCGTGCCTGTGCTGTTGGCCTGCTCGCCGGTTTGCTGCCGCTGGGCGCAGTGGCAGGCCCGACCATCGAGTTTGGCGAGGAGGGTTCGCTCACCTTTACCTACGCCCTGCAGGGGTGGTTGCAGCACAAAGGGTTCACTTCGGCAACCGATAACGGTTCGTCGAACGATGCTTTTTTGCGCCGCAACCGGCTGACCTTTTCCGGCCAGTACAACGACTTCGTGGGTTTTTATGCGCAGCTCGAGTCTGGCAACGACAGCAAGCTCGGCGAGGATGACAAAAGCGTCTATTACCGCGATGCGTATGTAACGCTGGACTATCGCGATGACGTACGCTTCATCGTCGGCCGCTTCAAGAACACCTTCTCGCGGGAGAACCTGGAAGCGTGCCTGGAGCCGCTGACCATGGACCGTGCCGAGGTGCTCGCCTACACGCCGTTCGGCGGCAGCCGCGATACCGGTCTGGCGGTCTGGGGCAATCTGTTGGATGCCAAATTCCAGTATCGCGTCATGGTTGCCGACGGCCGCGAGGACAACGCAGTGGCCGAGGACAATCCGCGCCTGACTACCCGTGTGCATTACAGTTTCTGGGAGCCGGAATTCAACTACGGCTATCTGGGTACCTACCTGGGAACGAAGAAGGTGCTGACCGTTGGCGCCGCTTACGAGATGCAGAATGGCGTCGCATACGGCAACTATATTGCGCGCAGCGATATCAAGGATTACAAGGCATGGACGGTGGACGCGTTCATGGAGTACCCGATGGCGAGCGGGGTCTACACGCTTTCCGGCGCGTACTTCGATTACGATACGGATGGCGCCACTAATCTGAATCCAGATCCCGCGTTGACCGTCCGCAGCGACCTCAAGGGCTATTACGTCAAGGCCGGCTACATGCTGCCCAACAAGGTTGGCATGGGTCGTCTGCAGTTCTTCGCCCGTCACGAAACGTCCGATTACGGCGTCGAGACCGGCGGTGTCGAGTATTATGACCAGAAATGGAATAGCGTCGGCGCGAACTACTATCTGGATGGACAGAGGTTGAAGATCAGCTTGGAGTACGCGGATATTAGCTTCGATAACGAACACCCGACCAACGTTGCGCTGCAGGATTATAATCAGGCCACGCTGGGCCTGCAGTTCATCTTCTGATCTGTCTCTTGCAGTGGCTCTGCACGGCCGCCCGGTGACTGGCGGCCGTGTTCTTTTCCGTATTGTGTCAATCAAGAGGTATTGCCATCAAATCGCTGAGTTTGCGGGGGACGGCCAACCGGCGCCCCTTCATTTCAATCTTTTCCGGCCACCTGCTGCCGGCCGCGATTACATTGCTGGCCGGCCTGCTGTATGCCTTTTTTGGTCCTTTCTGGAACGAATCACACCTCCTCTGGTTGTCCGGTTTCCTGCTGGCCGCCCTGTTCACCTATCTGATCGTGCGCCTGTCTGGCGAACTGGCCGCGTTGAGGCGACTTGAGCTTGGCATTCTTCACGCGCGCGAAGGTCTGCTGGAGCCGACCTCGGCCGGGCCCTATGCATGGACCAGCATCGGCCGTCTGATACCGGAATACAACACCACCATCAACACGCTACGGATGATGTTCCAGACCGTGGAAGAATGTCAGGGGCGCTTTCTCAACGAGCGCAACCGTAGCAACACCATTCTGCAAAGCCTGCCGGGCGCCCTGCTGAGCCTGGCCGACGATTTGCGCGTCACCATCGCCAACCGCCAGGCGGATGCGCTGTTCGGTGTCCGGTCGGGTGCGCTGATCGGCGCAAACCTGTTCGAACTGCTCGACATCAACGAGCACGACCGCGAACTGCTGCGCGATGCCTTTCTCTACAAGCACATTATCCGAAACCAGGAAATTGCTCTCAACGTCGATGGTGACAAGCGTTTCTTTTCGCTCAACCTCGCCTTCTACAGCGATGAGGAAAACGACATGGGCGGCGTGCTGATCCTGCAGGACATCACCGAGCATCGCCAACTGATGGAAAGCGTTGCGATGCGCGAGAAACTGGTGGCGATGGGCCAGCTTGCAGCGGGTGTTGCGCACGAACTGAACACGCCCCTTGGCAATATACTTGGCTATGCGCAACTGCTCGACCGGGGCGCGGTCGAGCATCCAAAACTGACGGGCTATGCCCGCATCATCGCCGACGAGGCGCAGCGCTGCTCGCGCGTGGTGCAGGAATTGCTCGACTATGCGCGCAAGGATAAATGCAGCGGCGAAACCTGCGATCTGAACCAGCTGGCACAAGAGTTGATCGAGACATTCATTAACTGCAGGCTTAAACGCTACCGAATCGAAATCGTGCTGGATCTGTGCCCGGAAATGGTGGTTGTCGAGGGGGGGTGCGGCCAGATCGACATCGTTTTGAGCAACCTGCTGGTCAATGCCATCGACGCGCTCGACAAAACGCTGTCGCCGCGCATTGTCGTGCGCACCTGGGCGGAGGACGCCTATGCCGCCATCGCCATTTCGGACAACGGTCCGGGCGTGCCGCAGGATATCCGTAAGCGCTTGTTCGACCCCTTCTTTTCCACCAAGGACGTCGGGCAGGGCTCCGGGCTTGGCCTGTCCATCAGCCAGGCAATCGTTACAAAACGTGGCGGCTTTATTGCCTATGATGCCGCGAATGATGAAGGCGCATGCTTCATCGTCAAATTGCCGGCAGTCGACCTGGAACGAGCAAAACCATGAAACAGGGTGCCTCCACTCTACGCGGCAATGACAAGGATGCCGGCATGGCCGATGCCATCCCGGCCATTCTGGTTACCGAGGATGACCGCAACATGCGCGAGCTGATCCTCGCCGTGCTGGCCGAGTCGTCGATGACGTTCAAGGTGGCCAGCGCCGAGAACGCGCACGAGGCGATGGATTTCCTCGAAAACAACGACGCCGCCGTCGTCCTCACCGATCTCCGCATGCCGGGTGCCGATGGACTGGACCTGCTCAAGTTCGTTAAATCGCACGACCCGCAGACCCAGGTCGTGCTGGTCACCGGCTATGCCACCGTCGAGTCCGCCGTCGACGCCCTCAAGGAGGGTGCCTACGATTACGTCCAGAAGCCGTTCGACACCATCAAGTTGCGCTGCGTGGTGGAAAAGGCACTCGGTTTCTACCTGCTCTCGACCGAGAACCAGCGCCTGCGTCGGCAAAGCCGTGCCTATGAGGAAAGCGGCGAGATCATCGGCCAGTCCCAGGCGAAGGAGCGGGTCGACCGTCTGATCGACGCCGCCGCCGCCTACGATTCCAGTGTGTTGATCTTCGGTGAAAGCGGCAGCGGCAAAGAGCTGGTGGCACGCCAGATCCACCAGCGCGGCAAGCGCCGCGACAAGCCCTTCGTCGCCATCAACTGCGCGGCGATCCCGGAGAACCTGATCGAAAGCGAGCTGTTCGGCTTTCGCAAGGGCTCCTTTACCGGCGCCGAGCGCAACAAGCCTGGCCTGTTCGAGGTTGCCGATGGCGGCACCCTGTTTCTCGACGAGATCAACAATGCCCCGCTGGCGCTGCAGGCCAAGCTGCTGCGCGTGCTGCAGGACGGAAGTTTCTATCCGACCGGCGCCACCGAACCCGTTAATGTCGATGTCCGCGTGATTGCCGCCAGCAACCGGCCGATTCCCGAACTGGTGGAAAGTGGCCAGTTTCGCGAAGATCTCTTCTATCGTCTGTCGGTGATGGAGATCAGCGTCCCGCCGCTACGCGAGCGGCGCGAAGATATCGCTTTGCTGGCCTACTATTTGCTGAACAAGCATTCGTTGCGCCTTGGCAAGCACATCAGCGGCGTCAGCACCGCCGTGCTCGGCGCGCTGATGCGTTATGACTGGCCCGGCAACGTGCGCGAACTGGAAAACATCATCCAGCGCATGATTATTCTTGCCGAGTCGGATCATATCGATGCCGACGTGCTGCCGTCGCGGCTGACCGAACAGAAGGACCCGCGCGGCCGCGCGCTCGACTATCTGCCACCGCAAAGCCTTGACGAAGTGGAGGCCTATTTCATCCGCAAGACCCTGCGCGAGACGCACGGCGATCGCGCGCTGGCGGCGGAAATTCTCGGCATCGACAAATCGACGTTGTGGCGCAAGGTCAAGCGCTATGGCATTGAGGAATAATGCCATCGATCGAATGCGCGTGTCGCGTTTCTTCCCGGCCGATGCCATCTTCAAGTCCGGCAAAACTAGTTGCGCCGCCATGCCTTTTATAGGAAGCTTGAACGCGATGCCGCTCGCCCCCCTTTTCGTCTCGCTGCGCCGCGCTTCCTGGTTGGGCGCGCCGCTAAATCTGCTGTTACTGCTGGGGCTGGCGGCCTTGCTGGCGCACTGGACCTGGCGCTTTGCCGCGCCGATGCCGCCGCTGTCGGCAAGCGCCGCGCGCGCCGATATCAAGCTGGACGCGCAACTGGCTTCGCTGCGTGCGGCGCATCTGTTCGGCGCAGCGCAGGGGGAGGTGGCTGTGCGCGATGAGCCGGCGACCTCGCTCAACCTGAAACTGCGCGGGGTGTTCGCTTCACCGGACAGCCAGCCGGCGATGGCGATTCTCGGCGTCGACGGGCAGGACCAGGCCGTTGCCACCGGTTACGAAATCGTGCCGGGAGTGGTGTTGGACTCGGTGGCCCCCGACCACGTGATTTTGCTCAACCGCGGGATGCGTGAGCGCCTCGACCTGGATGCGGTGGGGCAGCCTCTGGCGTTGGCCAGCGGCGACATTCCGGTCTCGCGCAACGAATTCAACCAGGCTTTGGCCAACCCGCAAAGTCTCGGGGTTCAGGCGCGCGCCGGGAGTGGCGCGCAGCCTGGCCTGGTGCTGACCTCGGTAGCGGCTGACGGGCTGGTTGCGCGGCTGGGGCTGCAGAGCGGGGACACGCTGCGCATGGTCAATGGCATGCCGGTTGCCAATGTGCAGGACTTTGCGCGGCAGTTGTCCGGCACGGTGGGGGTGCAGCGCCTCACCGTAGTGGGCGAACGCCAGGGCAAGCCGCTTACTCTTTCCTACAGGCTGCAGTAGAAATAATGAATAACATGAAAAAAACACGATCGGGTTTCCCCCGCCGGCTGACGTTGAGCGTCCTGTTGTTTGCGCTGGCGCTGCCGCCGTTGCAGACCCATGCTCAGACCCAGACCCAGACTGACCCGATCGTTCTCAATTTCGTCAACGCCGATATCCCCTCGGTAATCAAGGCGGTAGGCGAACTCACCGGCAAGAACTTCATCATCGATCCGCGCGTCAAGGGCACGGTGATCATCACTTCGGCGAGGCCGGTGCCGCGCGACCAGGTGTATCCGATCCTGCTGTCGGCGCTGCGCATGCAGGGCTTCTCGGCGATCGAGGGTCACGGGGTGGTGAAGATCGTGCCGGAAGCGGAGGCGAAGCAGAATTACAGCGTGACCCGCGGCAAGCAGGTCAACGAGAGCGGCGACCGGATCATCACCCAGGTTTACCCGCTGCAACATGAGTCCGCCGCGCAATTGATGCCGGTCCTGCGGCCGCTGATCGGTCCCAACAACGCCATCGCGGTGCTGCCCAGCAGCAACACGCTGGTGATTACCGATTATGCCGACAACGTGCGGCGGCTGAACGCGATCATCGAGGCGGTCGACCAGCCGAGCGCAAACGATACCGCCTTGATCCGGCTGAACCATGTGTCGGCGGTGGACGTGGCGCAGTCACTGGGGCGGCTGATGTCCGACGGTGCCGCGGCGGCGGGGCAGCCGGGCGGTACGCGGCTGACGATCGTGCCGGATATGCGCTCGAATTCACTGCTGGTGCGCAGCGATAATCCCTCGCGCATCCAGGCGCTGCGCGGCCTGGTTGCCGGGCTCGATGTGGCGGGCGCGGCGGGCGGCAACATTCATGTGGTGTACCTGCGCAATGCCGAAGCGGCGAAGCTGGCCGAGACGCTGCGCGGTATTCTGACCGGCGAGGCGCCGATTGGACCGAAGACGGCCAGCATGACGGGAACCTCGCCGGCCGCCACGGCCAGCTCCGCAACCAGTACCAGTTCGCTATCCGGCGCCGCTGGCGGCAGCATGATCCTCGCCGACACGGCGACCAACTCGCTCGTCATCAGCGCGCCGGACGTGACCTACAACGCACTGCGCGCGGTGATCGACAAGCTCGACGCGCGCCGTGCACAGGTGTTCATCGAGGCGCTGGTGGTGGAGATCACCGCCGAGAAGGCGGCCGAGTTCGGCATCCAGTGGCAGGACCTGAGCGGCATCGAGGAGGGCGGGACGAATCTCATCGGCGGCACCAACTTCGGCCGCGGCACCGGCAGCAACATCATCGATGCGTCGGCCGACCTCTCGACCCTGGGCTCGGGACTGAACATCGGTGTCGTCAGCGGCACCATCAATATTCCCGGTGTCGGCGAGGTGCTCAACCTCGGCGCGCTGGCACGTGCGCTCGAATCCGACGCCAACGCCAACATCCTGTCGACGCCCAACCTGCTGACCATGGACAACGAGGAGGCCAAAATCGTTGTGGGCCAGAACGTGCCTTTCCTTACCGGCTCCTATGCGCTGTCCGGCACCGATCCAACGGTGAACCCGTTTCAGACCATCGAGCGACGCGACGTCGGTCTGACGCTGAAGGTGCGGCCACAGGTGTCCGAAGGCGGCTCGGTCAAGCTGCTGATCTATCAGGAAACTTCCAGCCTGCGGGAAAATACGGCGTCCGGTGTCATCATCGACTTGCGCTCGATCGATTCCACTGTGCTGGTCGACGACGGCCGCATCATCGTGCTTGGCGGGCTGATCCAGGACACCATGCAGGACAGTGTCGACAAGGTGCCGCTGCTGGGGGACATCCCATTGCTCGGCCATCTGTTCAGGACTGAAAAGCGCAAGCGCGTGAAAACCAACCTGATGGTATTCCTGCGTCCGCACGTGCTGCGCGACAACAACAGTTCGGACCTGCTGACCGGCGAGCGTTATGGCTTCATCCGCCAGAAACAGACCGAGTTCCGCATGCAGCCGCATTTTGCCCTGCCAGATATGCAAATGGAGCCGTTGCCAGAACTGAAGAATCCGCCGCTGCCCCAGCTGGGCAACAAGCCGCCGCAGCCCGCCCAGAACGCGCCACTGACGGCGCCCTGATGCCTGTCATGGATACGACCGCGACCCACGTTCCGGATTCGCAGCTCGCCACACTGCTGCCCTACGGCTTTGCACGCACCCGCGGGGTGCTGGTGGCGCGGCGCGTCGGCGACGAGATGGAGGTGTGGCTGCGCGAGGGAGCCGAGCCCGCCACCCTGGCCGAGGTGCGGCGCATCCTCAAGTGCCCGCTGCAGACGCAGGTGCTGGCGCCGGAGCAGTTCGAGCGCGTCCTGACACTGGCCTATGCGCGGGGCGAGAACCAGGCGGCCAGCCTGGTCGACGACATGGCGCAGGGAATGGACCTGCAGCAGTTGGCGCAGGACATCCCCGAGGTGGCCGACCTGCTGGAAAGCGAGGACGATGCTCCGATCATTCGCCTCATCAATGCGCTGCTGACGCAGGCGCTGCGCGAGAATGCGTCCGATATCCATATCGAACCCTACGAGACGCGCTCGGTGGTGCGCTTTCGCATGGACGGCGCACTGCGCGACGTGATCGAGCCGAAGCGCGCGCTGCACGCGGCGATCGTTTCGCGCATCAAGGTGATGGCGCAGCTCGACATCGCCGAGAAGCGCCTGCCGCAGGACGGCCGCATCACCTTGCGGCTGGCCGGGCGGCCGGTGGATGTGCGGGTGTCGACGCTGCCCACCGGCCACGGCGAGCGCGTGGTGCTGCGTCTGCTCGACAAGCAGGCGGGGCGGCTGGAGTTGGGGCGCCTCGGCATGAGTAATGTCACCCTCGGCGGGCTCGACGAACTGATTCACCGCCCCCACGGTATCGTGCTGGTGACCGGGCCGACCGGCTCGGGCAAAACCACCACGCTATACGCGGCACTGTCGCGGCTGGACGCCAGGACGCTCAACATCATGACGGTGGAGGATCCGATCGAGTACGACCTCGACGGCATCGGCCAGAGCCAGGCCAACCCGCGCATCGAGTTGACTTTTGCGCGCGCGCTGCGCTCCATCCTGCGGCAGGATCCGGACGTCATCATGATCGGCGAAATACGCGATCTGGAGACCGCGCAGATTGCGGTGCAGGCTTCGCTCACCGGCCATCTGGTGCTGGCGACGCTGCACACCAACGATGCTGCCAGTTCTGTGACGCGCCTGATCGACATGGGGATCGAGCCTTTTCTGCTGGCATCGAGCCTCCTGGGTGTGCTCGGCCAGCGCCTGGTGCGCAGGCTATGCCCGCTGTGTCGCCAGCCGCACGCGGCGAGCGACAAGGAACGCACGGCGATCGGGGAGCCTGCGCTGGACGGGCCGTTGTTCAGCGCAGTCGGCTGTCCGGGCTGCAATTCCACCGGCTATCGTGGCCGTACCGGCATCTATGAATTGCTCGCAGTCGACGAGCCGCTGCGCCGCATGATTCACGATGGCGCGTCCGAACAGAACCTGCGCGGCCACGCCGTGGCGCAAGGCATGGTCAGCATGCGCCAGGACGGTATGCGCTGGGTGCGTGCCGGCGACACCGCTCTGGAAGAAGTGCTGCGCGTGACGCGCGAAGCCTGAACGGCTGGATCGACATGGCTGCATTTCGCTACGAGGCTTACGACGCTGCCGGCCGCCTGAAGAAGGGCGTACAGGAAGCCGACACTGCGCGCCAGTTGCGCGCCCGGCTGCGCGAACAGGGGCTGCTGGTGGCGGAAGTGGCGACGATGTCCGAAGCCACCATGGCGCGCGGCAGCAGCCGCTGGCACTGGCGGCGCGGCCTGTCCGGCACGCAACTGAGCCTGGTCACGCGACAGTTCGCCACCCTGCTGGCCGCCGGCCTGCCGGTGGAGCAGACGCTCAACGCCCTGATCGAGCAGGCCGATACCGACTATCAGCGCCAGGTGCTGGCCGGGGTGCGCGGCGAAGTGCTGGCGGGGCATTCGCTGGCGCGCGCGCTGCAGAAATATCCGCGCGTGTTCCCCGAGCTGTACATCACCCTGGTCGCGGCCGGCGAGCAGTCCGGCCGTCTCGGCGAGGTGATGGAGCGGCTGGCCGACTATACCGAATCGCACCAGGCGCTGCGGCAGAAGGTCGGACTGGCTTTTATCTATCCGGCGATCGTTACGCTGGTGGCGGGCTCCGTGGTGCTCGGCCTCTTGACCTACGTGGTGCCGCAGGTGGTGAGCGTGTTCCAGAACACCAACCAGACGCTGCCGTGGCTGACCCGCGCACTGATCGGGCTGAGCGATTTTCTGCGTGCCAGCGGCTGGCTATGGCTGATTGCGATCGCCGTGGCGATCTGGGCGGCGCGGCGGGCGCTACGCCTGCCGCCGACGCGTCTGCGTTTTCATCGCTGGCTGCTGCGGCTGCCGCTGGTGGGCGCGCTGGTGCGTGGCGTCAACAGCGCACAGCTGGCGAGCACGCTGGCCATTCTGGTGGGCAGCGGGGTGCCGCTGCTGGCGGCACTGCAGGCCGGCGCCGGGGTGGTGAACAATCTGCCGATGCGACAGGCGGTGGAGGAGGCAGCGCGCAAGGTGCGCGAGGGCGGCAGCCTCAGCCGCGCACTTGCCGCAGCGAAACTGTTCCCGCCGATGCTGGTGCACATGATCGCCAGCGGCGAGGCGAGTGGCCGCCTGGTGCACATGCTCGAGCGCGCCGCCGCCCAGCAGAGCCGCGAAATGGAAAACCGCGTGATGGGGCTGACCAGCTTGCTGGAGCCGCTGCTGATCGTGGTGATGGGGGTGGTGGTGCTGGTGATCGTGCTGGCGATCCTGCTGCCGATTTTCGAGATGAACCAGCTGGTGCGCTGATGCGCCGGTCGATGCATGAATCCGCTGAATGCGCGATCCGGCCGTATCACCATGCGCACGCGCTGCAGTTTTTATAACGCGGGCTGGTTTTTTGCACCCGTTGATTTAATTGGAAAGGATCGATATGAAATCCGGATCACACAAACCCGGCCTGGTCACACGCGGCTTCACCCTGATCGAGATCATGGTGGTGGTTGCGATTCTCGGCATTCTCGCGGCGCTGGTGGTGCCGAAGATCATGGGCCGACCGGACGAGGCGCGCATCGTTGCCGCCAGGCAGGATATTGCTTCGATCAAGCAGGCGCTGAACCTTTATCGCCTCGATAACGCGCGCTATCCGGCCACCGAGCAGGGCCTGCAGGCCCTGGTGGAAAAGCCGACCTCGGGGTCGATTCCCGGTAACTGGAAAGCCGGCGGTTATCTCGAACGCCTGCCCAACGATCCCTGGGGCGCGCCCTATCAGTATCTGAACCCCGGGCTGCGCGGCGAGATCGACGTTTTCAGCCTGGGCGCGGACGGCGCGGCAGGCGGCGAAGGCAACAACGCGGACATCGGTTCGTGGGAGCTGTAAGCCAGCGCGGCTTCACTCTGATCGAGGTTCTGGTGGTGCTGGTGATCATCGGCATCATGGCTGGATTGGTGGGCGTGCGCCTGATGCCGGACGACGACCGCGTGCTGGCGAACGAGGTGCAGCGGCTGGCGCTGCTGCTGGAACAGACGCGCGACCAGGCGGTGGTATCGGGCGAGCCGATTGCGTTTACGGTGGAGCAGGGGGGCTATCGTTTCTGGGCGTTGAACGAGGACAACCAATGGGTGCCGCGCAGCGGCGACGATCTGCTGAAGGATCGAAGCCTGGCGAGCGGCGTACGTCTGCTGGCACTGCGGGTGAATCAGGCCAGCCTGGAAGCGGGCGAGCGCCTGCTGTTCCTGCCGTCCGGCAGCAGCGCACCATTCACTGCCGACCTGGCGCTCAACGCGGCACACGCGCGCATCCGTGGCGACAGCCTGGGCCGGGTACGCGTCGAGACGCAGCCGGATATGGCCGAATGAGCAGGCAGTCGGCGCGTGGCTTCACCCTGATCGAGGTGCTGGTGGCGCTGGCGATTCTGGCGATCGCGCTGGCCGCCGCCAGTCGCGCGTCGGCGATGATGGCCAACAGTTCGGCCGAGCTGCGGCAACGCCTGTTGGCCAGCTGGGTGGCGCAAAATCGTCTGGCCGAATTGCAGGCGCGGCGCGCCTGGCCCAATGCCGGCACCTACGAAGGCGAGGTGGAGCAGGCGGGATTGAAATTGACGTGGCACGAAACCGTCAGCGCCACCTCCAACCGGGCGTTCCTCCGCGTTGAGATCCATGTTGGCGCGGCTGGGCGCGACGAGCATGCGCTGGCACGGCTGACCGGCTATCTGGCACGTGCCGAGAGCAAATGAGACAGCGCGGCTTCACCCTGGTGGAAATGCTGGTGGCGCTAACGATCTTCGCGCTGATGTCGGTACTGGCCTACCGCGGGCTGACCGCGGTTCTGCAGACGCGCGAGCATCTCACCGAGGACAACCGGCGCTGGCGCGACATTGCGCTGACGCTGGCGCAACTGGAGCAGGACATGAGCATGGTGGTGAACCGGCCGGTGCGCGACGGCGGCGACCTGCCGCTGCCGGCGCTGGTCGGCGACCCGCAGGCCCTTGGTGCCAACGACGCGCAGCTGAGTTTCAGCCGCATGGGCATGGCGTGGCAGACCGGCGTGCTGGCGGATGTTCAACGCCACGGCTACCGGCTCAACAACGGCACGCTCGAGCAACTGGTGTGGCCGGTGCTGGACCGGGCGCCGCTCACCGAGCCCGTGGTGCATGCATTGCTGGAGCGGGTGAACCGCTTCGAGTTGCGCTATCTCGACGGCAGCGGCAACTGGCAGTCGCGTTGGCCGCTGCCCGGGATGGCGGTGCTACCGGCGGCGCTGGAGGTGGTGCTCGAACTCGACGGCGGCGTCGCCGTAACGCGGGTGTTTGCCCTGCCATGAGACGCCAGCGCGGCATGGCCGTCATCACGGCCATCCTGGTCGTCGCGCTGGTGGCGAGCGCGGCGTCGTTCATGGCGTGGCAGCAGCAGTTGTGGGTGCGCCAGGTGGAAAATCTCAATGAACAGGCGCAAAGCAGGGTAGTGGTGCTGGCGGCGCTGCAGTGGGCGCGTTCGATACTGGCGCAAGACGCGCGCAACACCAACGTGGACCATCTGGGTGAGATCTGGGCGCAGGCGATGGCGCCGCTGCCGGTGGAGGGGGGCGAACTGGCCGGCGAACTGACCGACCAGCAGGGGCTGTTCAACCTCAACAGCCTGGTACGCGGGGGCAAGGTCAGTGCGATCGATCTCGCGGTTTTTCGCAAGCTTCTGGAGCTGCTGCAATTGCCGCCCGAGCATGCTGCCGCTGTGGTCGACTGGATCGACCCCAATGCCGTGGTGACGCATCCGGGTGGTGCCGAGGACATGGATTATCTGGCACTTGATCCGCCTTATCGTGCCGGTAATCGTGCGCTGACGACGGTGGACGGGCTCGCCCGCTTGAAAGGCTTCGACGCGGCGACGGTGGAGCGCTTGCGCCCCTTCGTGACGGCGCTGCCGCAAGCGACGCCGGTCAACGTCAACACCGCGCCGGCGGAGGTGCTGGCGGCGGCGATCGCCGACCTGTCGCTCGACCAGGCACAGACGTTGGTGACGGCGCGCAAGGAGCAGCATTTCAAGGACATCGCCGACTTCCGTGCGCGTCTGCCGAAGGCGGTGACGCAGGTCAATGAGACCCTGCTGAGTGTTGGCAGCCACTATTTTCTGGTTACCGGCCACGCCCGCTTCGGCCGCGCGAAAGTCGGCTACCAGGCTCTGCTGGAACGCGAAACGACCGCCTGGCCGAAGCTGGCGTGGCAAAAGAATATCTGATCCAATCGAACCCTGACCATGAGCCTGCTGCGCATCCATATCCCTTCTTCCTGGCCCGACACCGAGCCGGACGCTCCACTGCCCTGGTGCCGTCTTGGCACGCGTGGCGAGCGGCTCGCTGCCGGCAGCGACACGCTCGCCAACCTGCCGCGCGCCGAGGCTTGTGAACTGGTGATTCCGGCGGAGGCGGTGCTGCTGACCCGTGCCACCCTGCCGCGCGGCAGCAGGCGGAAAATGCGGCAGTTGCTGGCTTACGCGATCGAAGACCGGCTGGTGGCCGAGCCCGATGCGGTGCATGTGGCCGCCGGTCCCACGCTGGGTGACGGCCAGACTGCGCTGGCGGTGGTCGACAAGGCCTGGCTGGCGCGGGTGCTGGCGCGTTTGGACGGAGCCGGCCTGCGGCCGCGTAGCGCCTGGCCGGAAACCCTGCTGCCGGCGTTGCCGGCCGATGGCTGGGTGATGGTGTGGGGTGGCCGTGGCGGCTTCCTGCGCAGCGGCGAGCATGCGGGCATGAGCCTGGACGGCGGCACGTCCACGCAGCCGCCCACCGCGCTCGTGCTGAGCGTGGCGCAAGCGCGTGCGACGGCAGCCTTGCCGCATCACCTGCTGGTGCGTCTGCGCGAAGGCGCGCCGCCACCCGATGTCGAAGCCTGGAGCCATGTGCTGGGTGTGGCGGTCGAGGTGGGGGTGGGATGGATGCCCTTGCAGCATCCGGACGCCACCCATGGCGGCATCGATCTGCTGCAGGGCGCATTCGCATCATCGGGTGCGGGGTGGGACGGGTGGCCCAATTTGCGGCTGCCGTTGATTCTGGCCGGGCTGATCGCCTTGCTGCAGGTCGGGGCGACGGCGACCGAGTGGTGGCTGTTGAGCCGTGAAAAGCAACACCTGCAGGCGGCAATGGAAGAGAACTTCCGCGAGGCCTTCCCCGACGCGCGCGTGATCGTCGATGCGCCGCTGCAGATGCAGCGCAATCTGGCCGAACTGCGCGGCACGGCGGGCCAAACGTCGCCGTCCGATTTTATGCCCTTGCTGTCGCGCGTGGCGCCTGCGCTCGATGCCGACAGCCGCGGCAGCCTGCGCGCGATCCGCTACGAAGCCAGCCAGCTCAGTCTGGATGTGCCGGTGACCGACCAGGCGGCGGCCGAAAACTTGTTGAAGCGCCTGATCGACGCCGGCCTGGCCAGCCAGCTGCAGAGCGTCAGCGGCACGGCGCCGCAATCGCTGGCGCGTATCGCAGTTACGGGGGACACGCCATGAAAGACCTGCTGCTTCAATTCTGGCGCACGCGCGTGCCGCGTGAACGCCTCGTCCTCGCCGGCGGTTCGGCGCTGCTGGTGCTGGCCCTGGGGTTTGCCTACGCCTGGCTGCCGATGCAGCGCGAGGTGGCGCAACTGCGGCAGGCGCTGCCGCAATTACGCGTTCAGGCCCGGCAACTGCAGCAGGACGCGCAGGAAGTCGCCCGTCTCAAGGCGCAGCCCACGGTGACGCGGGAGGCGGGCAGCCTCACGCTCGCCGTCGAGCAGAACGCGCTGGCCATGGGTCTGCGCGAGCGTATTGAATCGATCGCGCAGCAGGATGCCGGCCACGTCCGGGTGCTGCTGCCGCAGGTGGCGTTCGACGCATGGATCGTCTGGGTCGGCGGGTTGCAGGCGAGCCACGGAGTGCGGGTGGAATCGGCCCGCATCGAGGCGACTGCCGCAGCCGGCATGGTCAGTGTCGACGCCGTGCTGGTGGGTGGATGATGGCGGATCGCACGCCCTTCCGTTTGCGCGGACCGCATTACCTGCTGGCTGCGCTGGTGTACCTGGCGCTGCTGCTGGCGTGGGCACCGGCCAGTCTGCTGGCGTGGGCGCTGCCGCACTTCACCCAGCAGGCGGTGTCGCTCGATCGGGCCGAAGGAAGCGTGTGGCGCGGCCAGGCCATGGGGATTCGGGTGAAGGTTGCGGCGTCATCCGATTTGCAACTGGGTCGCATACGCTGGCAGTTGCGCCCGCTCGATCTCTTTGCCGGCCGCCTCGGCTACCGGCTGCAACTGACAGGCGCCGGCATCGATGCGCAGGGCGTGTTGCGTGCAGGTGCGAACAGCGGGGAACTGCTAGAAACCCGGATCGAACTGCCGGCAAAATGGCTGGAGCGACTGTCACCCGACCTCGGTTTGTGGCAACCGGGCGGTCGACTGGTTTTGAAAGCCGACCGCATCGCTTTCAGCCGGAGCGGCACCGAAGGCGATGCCACTCTGCGCTGGCTGGATGCCGCTTCGGGTCGGGTGCGGCCACGACTCGGCAGCTACCGCGCGGACGTTGAAGGTATGGAAAACGGCCTGAAATTCAAACTGTCGACCGAATCGGGGCCTCTGTTCCTGCAGGGTTTGGGCAGTTGGGATCGCCGGCGCGGCACGGTTTTTAACGGCGTGGCTCGTGTCGCCCCGGATAGCAGGGTGGAACTGGATGGGCTTTTGAGTCTCATCGGTCCGGCCCAGCCGAATGGCGACCGCGTGCTCCGCATCGCGGGTTGATGCAGGCAGCTCTCCGGGGTTCGCCGATTCTACGTCTTTACACCAGGGGCCTGAAACCAGCGTGTTAAACGTCGCATATTTAAGATAAGCTCTGCGCCGATATTCCAAGATTTATTTCACGATTGATGATGCCAAGTATGCTTACTGCCAATGGACTGGCCTGCGAACGCGGCGAGCGCCTGCTGTTCAGGAACCTGGGTTTCGAGTTGGGGCGTGGCGAGGCTTTATTGGTGGTGGGGGGCAATGGTCGCGGCAAGACCAGCCTGCTGCGCATCCTTTGCGGCCTGTCTGCACCTGTCGCCGGCGTTGTGCGCTGGCGTGGCGACCCCTTAAGCAAGGCGCACGAACAATATGGGCGGGAGATGGCCTACCTCGGCCATGCCAACGGCATCAAGGACGACCTCACCCCGATGGAGAATCTGCGGATCGCGGCGGCGCTGAACGGCCGCGAACTGGATATCGGAACCGCGACGACTGCGCTGGAGCGGGTGGGTCTGTCGCGTTGCATGGATTTTCCTGCCCGCGTGCTGTCTTTCGGCCAGCGCCGGCGCGTTGCGCTGGCGGGGCTGATGACGGCCGGCGCGCTGCTGTGGATTCTCGACGAACCGCTGACCGGGCTCGACGTCGAGGGGGTCGCGATGGTGGAGCGGATGATCCGCGATCACGTCGTGGCGGGTGGGCTGGCGATCATGACCACCCATCAGCCGCTGGCGCTCGACGGCCTGACCCCCAAAACCCTCTCGGTCGGAGATTGAGCGTGGTTGTTGACGCTTCAGCGGCTTTAGTGCGTGAATGTTGCTGCTTTAGCAGCTTTACATTCACGGCCTCCCCCTTGCGGGGACAACCACGGCCTGCCCCTTGCGGGTGGAGCATGTTCGCGCTTGGGTCACGATGCTGAAATTCCTGTTCACCGTCATTCGCCGCGATGTGTTGCTGGCGGCGCGGCGCCGTGGCGACTGGCTGACCGCGCAATTCTTCTTCGTCATGGTGGTGAGCATGTTTCCGCTCGGCATCGGGCCGGAGCCGGGCATGCTGCGCACCATCGGGCCGGGGGTGGTGTGGGTGGCGGCGCTGCTGGCGTCGTTGCTGTCGCTGGATCGGTTGTTCGCCGACGATTATCGTGACGGCACCCTGGAACAAATGCTGCTGTCGCCCAGTCCTATTGCCTTACTGACCTTGGGGAAGGCGATCGCGCACTGGATCATCAACGGGATTCCGCTGCTGATAATTGCGCCGCTGCTGGGGATCCAGTTCAATCTGCCGGCCGGGGCGCTGTGGATGCTTGTCCTGTCGCTGGCCATCGGTACGCCCATCCTGTCGCTGCTCGGCAGTATCGGCGCCGCGTTGACACTGGGCTTGCGTGGCGGCGGTGCGTTGGTCACTCTGCTGATCATGCCGCTTTATGTGCCGGCCCTGATCTTCGGCGCCGGCGCGGTGGAAGGCGTACTCTCCGGCACCGGTTCGGAAGCGCATCTTTCGCTGCTGGGGGCGTTTCTGATGATGTCGCTGTTGCTGGCGCCCTGGGTGAGCGCAATGGCCCTTAAAGTTTCTGTGGAGTAGGCATTTGAATTTGTACCACTACGCTTCGCCGTCGACCTTCTACCCCCTGGCCGGGAAACTGATTCCGTGGTTTGCGGCGCTGGCATTCATCCTGGCGATTGCAGGGCTCTACATCAGTTTCTTTGTTGCGCCCACCGACTTTCAGCAGGGCGAGGGCTATCGCATCATTTTCATCCATGTGCCGACGGCCTGGATGTCGATGTTCATCTACGTCGTCATGGCCTTCTGGTCGGCCATCGGCCTGGCCTGGAACACGCGACTGTCGTTTGTCATGGCGCGCGCGCTGGCGCCCACCGGCGCCATGTTCACCTTTGTCGCCCTGTGGACCGGCGCGTTCTGGGGCAAGCCGATGTGGGGCGCCTGGTGGGTGTGGGATGCCCGCCTCACCTCCGAGCTGATCCTGCTGTTCCTCTATGTCGGCGTCATGGCCCTGCAGGCCGCGATCGACGACCCGCGCCGCGCCGACCGCGCCGGTGCGCTGCTCAACCTGGTCGGCGTCATCAACGTGCCGATCATCTATTTCTCGGTCAAGTGGTGGAACACCCTGCACCAGGGCTCCTCGGTCAGCCTCACCCGCGCCCCCTCGATGGCGCAGACCATGCTCTGGGGCATGCTCATCATGGCGCTCGCCGCCTGGATGTACACCATCGCCGTCAGCCTGGTGCGCGCCCGCACGCTGGTCCTCGAACGCGAGCGGCAGACCGAATGGGTGCGCGCCCAACTGGAGGGACAGCCATGATCTGGGAAAGCTGGCAAGCCTTCTGGGCCATGGGCGGCTACGGCCTCTATGTCTGGGGGTCGTTCGGCATGACGCTGCTCTGCGTCGTGGCTGAAGTCGGGCTGCTGCGCCGCCATCGCCTGCAGGTCTGGCGCCGGCTCAAGCGCATGAAATCATGGGATTCGCAATAATCCATCATCTGGAAACTGCATGACAATGAAACCACGTCACAGAAAACTCGCCCTGATCGTCCTTGTCGTCGCCGTCCTTGGGGTGGCGGTCGCGCTGGTGCTCAACGCCTTCAACAGCAATCTGGTGTTCTTTTTCTCGCCCACCCAGGTCGCCAACGGGGAGGCGCCGACCAGTCGCGCCTTCCGCATCGGCGGCCTGGTCGAGGAAGGGAGCATCCGGCGCGAGGCGGATGGCCTCACCACGCGTTTCGTCGTCACCGATACCGCCAAGTCGTTGCCGGTGACCTACACCGGCATCCTGCCCGACCTGTTCAAGGAAGGAAAAGGCGTGGTGGCCGAAGGCCGGCTCGGTCCCGGCGGCCTGTTTGCCGCCACCCAGGTGCTGGCCAAGCACGACGAGAACTACATGCCGCCGGAAGCCGCCAGCGCGATCGAGCAGGCGCAGAAGGCGCAACTCACGGTCGCTGAGTGAGTGCGGTGCGGTCCAATTCATGCATAACGTTCCTGCCGCGGCAGGAACCCCGTGGTTTTTCTTGAGGTAACTACCATGATCCCGGAACTCGGCCATTTCGCTCTGATTGTCGCGCTGCTGCTGGCGTTGACCCAGGCCATCCTGCCGCTCTACGGCGCGCAGCGCGGCAACCTCACGCTGATGGCGGTGGCGCGACCCGCCGCGCAGGGCCAGTTCGTGTTCGTCGCCGTCGCTTTTGCCTGCCTGGCTTATTCGTTTCTGACCAACGATTTCTCGGTCGAGAACGTGGCGCGCAACTCGTTCTCGCAGTTGCCCGAGGTCTACCGCCTCACCGCCACCTGGGGCTCGCACGAAGGCTCGCTGCTGTTGTGGGTGCTGATCCTCGCCTTCTGGAGCACCGCGGTGTCGGTGTTCTCGCGCCACCTGCCGGAGGATATGGCGGCGCGCGTGCTTGGCGTCATGGGGCTGATCTCGGTCGGCTTCCTCGCCTTCCTGCTCACTACCTCCAGCCCGTTCGAGCGGCTGCTGCCCGCCGCCATGGACGGCAACGACATGAATCCGCTGCTGCAGGACTGGGGCATGATCATCCATCCGCCGATGCTGTACATGGGCTACGTCGGCTTCGCCGTCGCCTTCGCCTTCGCCATCGCCGCGCTGCTTTCTGGCAAGATGGACGTCGCCTGGGCGCGCTGGTCGCGGCCGTGGACCACGGTGGCGTGGGCTTTTCTCACCCTCGGCATCATGCTCGGCAGCTGGTGGGCCTACCGCGAGCTGGGCTGGGGCGGCTGGTGGTTCTGGGATCCCACCGAGAACGCCTCGTTCATGCCGTGGCTCGCCGGCACCGCGCTGATGCACTCGCTCGCGGTCACCGAGAAGCGCGGCGCGTTCAAGGCCTGGACCGTGCTGCTGGCGCTGATCGCCTTCTCGCTGTCGCTACTCGGCACTTTCCTGGTGCGCTCCGGCGTGCTGTCCTCGGTGCATGCCTTCGCCACCGACCCGGCGCGCGGCGCCTTCATCCTCGGCTTCCTCGCGGTGGTGATCGGCGGCTCGCTGGCACTGTATGCGTGGCGCGCGCCGAAGATGGTCACCGGCAGCGGCTTCACCTGGTTCTCGCGCGAGTCGCTCCTGCTCGCCAACAACGTGATCCTGATCGCGGCCCTGGGCTCGGTGCTGCTCGGCACCCTGTATCCGCTGTTCATGGACGCCATGGGGCTGGGCAAGATCTCCGTCGGCCCGCCTTATTTCAACGCGGTGTTCGTGCCGCTGATGGCGCCGGCGCTGTTCCTCATGGGCGTGGGTCCGCTGGCGCGCTGGAAGGAAGCCAGCCTGCCGGACATGGTCACCCGCCTGAAGTGGGCGTTCGGTGTGGCGCTCGCCGTCGGCCTGCTGCTGCCGCTGACGCTGGACGGTTTCAATGCCTGGGCGAGCCTGGGCTTCTTTCTCGCCGCCTGGATCACCCTGGCGGTGGCCGTGGCGTTCATCGACCGGCTCAAACATGGCCAGGGCGGCCTGCTGCAGAAACTGGCGACGCTGCCGCGCGGTTTCTGGGGCATGCAGCTGGCGCACTTCGGCATGGCCGTCGGCGTCGCCGGCATCGCCGTGGTCGCCAACTATTCGAGCGAGCGCGACGTGCGCATGGAGGTGGGAAGTTATGCCGAACTCGCCGGCTACACCTTCGTCTTCCGCGGCACTACCGGGCACGAAGGCCCCAACTACCATGCCGCCCGCGGCACCGTGGAGGTCAGTCAGAACGGCAAGGCTGTGGCCACGCTGCACCCGGAGAAGCGCACCTACAACGCAACCGGCATGGGAATGACCGAAGCCTCGGTACACCCCAACATCTTCCGCGACATCTATGTCGCCATGGGCGAGCCGCTCGACGACCAGGGCAGCGCCTGGACCGTGCGCCTGTTCCACAAGCCGTTCATCAACTGGCTCTGGTTCGGTGCCCTGTTCATGGTGGCGGGCGGGTTCATGGCGGCCTCCGACAAGCGCTACCGCTTCGCGCTGAGGCGCAGCGAAGTGCCGAAGAACCTCGCGGCGCAGGGGGCCTGAATCATGAAGCGCTGGCTACCGCTTGTCCTCTTCGTCGTCCTCGTCGGCTTTTTCGCCAAGGGCCTGTTCCTCAACCCGCGCGAAGTGCCTTCGCCGTTCATCGGCCGCGTGGCGCCTGCCTTCACGCTGCCGCTGGTGGGTGACCCGAGCGCCACCTTCAGTCCGGCCGACATGAAGGGCCAGGTCTGGATGCTCAACATATGGGCGCCCTGGTGCGTATCGTGCCGCCAGGAGCACGGTTTCCTGATGCAGCTGACGCAGAGCGGCCGCATTCCCATCGTCGGCCTCAACTGGAAAGACAAGGCGCGCGAGGCGGAAGCGCTGCTCGCGCGCACCGGCAGCCCCTATGTGGCGGTGCCGGAGGATCTCGATGGCCGCGTCGGCATCGACTACGGCGTCACCGGCACGCCCGAGACCTACATCATCGACCAGGCGGGCATCGTGCGGCTGAAGCACATCGGTCCGATCGGTCCTGACGTATGGCAGACCAAGTTCGAACCGAAACTCAAGGAGCTGGGCGCATGAAATCCGGTTGCATCAAGTCTGTCCTGCTGGCCTTTCTGCTGGCGATTACCCTGCCTGCGTTCGCCAATGAAGCGGCGCCGAAGGCGGCGCTGCCCAATGCGGAAGACCCCGTCATCGAGCAGCGCCTGGTCAATTTGGCGGAAGACCTGCGTTGTCTGGTCTGCCAGAATGAATCGCTGGCCGGCTCGCACGCCGAGCTGGCGGAAGACCTGCGGCGCGAGATCCGCACGCAGATGAAGGCCGGCAAGGACGACCGCGAGGTGATCGCCTACCTCACCGAACGCTACGGCGACTTCGTGCTGTATCGGCCGCCGTTCAAGCCGGTGACCTATCTGCTTTGGCTGGGGCCGGTGCTGTTCCTGGGCATCGGCGGCGGCGCCTGGGTCATGACGCTGCGCCGTCGCCGCAACGTTCAGGCCGCCCCGGTGGACGAGAAAAAACTCGCCGCTGCCGCTCAACTTCTGGAAGAAAAATGAACCCACTCTGGACTGTACCCCTGTTCTGGATTGCCGCCGTCGTCTGCGTCGTCATCGCCCTGGCCTTCGTGCTGCCTGCACTGCTGCGTGGGCGGGGCGGGGCAGGCAAGGCGGTCCGGCGCGACGTCAATATCGCTGTTTACCGCGACCAGATGAAGGAAATGGAAGCCGACCGCGCCAACGGCCTGCTTTCCGATGCGCAGTACCAAAGCGCCAAGCGGGAACTGGAAGCCCGCCTGGCCGACGATGCCCTGACCCCGGACGATGCTCCCGAACCCGGCCGCGTCGGCAGCCGCAGGCTGGGTTATACCCTGGGCGCCGTTCTGCCCGTTGCCGCTTTCGCCCTTTACTTCTGGCTGGGCAGCCCCGCGTCCCTGGTTGCCGATGCACAAACCGGTATGGCCCAATCCGCCATGGCCGGCGCCGCGGGTGAGCGTGATTTCATGAACCTGATCCGGAAAGTGGAAGAAAAGACCCAGGCCAATCCCGATGACGGCGAGGCGTGGGCCATGCTGGCCAAGTCCTACGCGGCGACGGAGCAGTGGCCCAAGGCCCTGCAGGCTTTCGAAAAGGCGGCCGGGTTGTTGCCGCGGGAAGCCTCGGTACTGTCCGGCTATGCCGAGGCCCTGGCGATTACCAGCAACCTTACGCTGACGGGCAAGCCAATGGAACTGGTGCGGCAGGCGCTGGAGATCGACCCCGAAGACATGAAGGCGCTGGAACTGGCCGGAATCAATGCCTTTCGGGAAGGCGACTTTGCCCAGGCCAGCGCCTACCTGAAGCGCATGCACGGCTTGCTGCCACCGGAATCGCCCTATGCCCAGGACATCCTGGCCGCGCAGCAGGAAGCCGAACGACTGGCCCAGTCGGGCGTGCCCGGGCTGCCCGCCCCGCCTCCCGTAGCCGACAGGACGGCGCCGATTGCTACGGGCGCCGCCATCCGCGGCAGCGTTGACGTCGCCCCGGCGCTCAAGTCCGGGCTGGCGGATACGGACGTGCTTTTTCTGTTCGCGCGTTCGGGCCCGGGCGGTCCGCCGGTTGCTGCGATCCGTGCCAGCGCCGGCCAGCTTCCGCTGGAATTCGAACTGGACGACAGCACGGCGATGAACCCCGGCAACACGCTCTCGCAGCACAGGCAGGTGACACTGGTGGCCCGCCTTTCAAAATCCGGCAACCCAATGGCCCAGCCGGGCGATCTGGAGGGCACGGTCGCCAACGTGAAGGTGGGTGCGAGCGGGGTGAAAATCATGATCGATCAGACCCGGCCTTGAGGCGGGCCGCAAGTATAAAGCCGGCCACGAATTTGAGCCGCGGGATGGGATGAAGTAGAATCCGCCATCACCCGTCCCCGCTCATAAAATGACGAAGTATGTGTTTGTCACCGGTGGAGTGGTTTCTTCCCTCGGGAAAGGGATCGCCTCCGCTTCTCTTGCTGCGCTGCTTGAATCGCGCGGTATCCGTGTCACTCTGTTAAAGCTCGATCCGTACATCAACGTCGATCCCGGCACCATGAGCCCGTTCCAGCACGGCGAGGTGTTCGTGACCGACGACGGTGCGGAAACCGACCTCGATCTGGGTCATTACGAGCGCTTTTCCAGCGCGCGGATGAGCCGGCGCAACAATTTCACCACCGGCCAGATCTACAAATCGGTGATCGACAAGGAGCGCCGCGGCGATTACCTCGGGGGCACGGTGCAGGTCATCCCGCACATCACCGACGAGATCAAGCGCTCGATTCGCGCGGGTGCCGAGGGCGCCGACGTGGCGCTGGTAGAAATCGGCGGCACCGTGGGCGATATCGAATCGCTGCCGTTTCTGGAGGCCATCCGCCAGATGGGCTTTGAGGACGGTCCTGAAAACACCTGTTTCATCCATCTGACCCTGTTGCCCTACATCGCGACCGCAGGCGAGCTGAAAACCAAGCCGACCCAGCATTCGGTGAAGGAACTGCGCGAAATCGGCATCCAGCCCGACATCCTGCTGTGCCGCGCCGATCGCGAAATCCCGGTCGATGAACGACGCAAGATCGCGCTGTTCACCAATGTGCGCCCGGAAGCGGTGATCCAGGCACTGGACGCCGATTCGATCTACAAGATTCCGGCGATGCTGCACGACCAGATGCTCGACGAGATCGTCTGCCACAAGCTGAAGATCCTGGCGCGCGCCGCCGATTTGAGCGTGTGGAAAAACCTGGTGCATGCGCTGGAGCACCCCCTGCACACCGTCAACATCGCTTTCGTCGGCAAGTACGTCGACCTCACCGAATCCTACAAGTCGCTGTCGGAGGCGATGATCCACGCCGGCATGCACACCAGGAGCCGGGTAAAGGTCCACTACATCGATTCCGAGCAGATCGAGACATCCGGCATCGACTGCCTCAAGGGCATGGACGCGATCCTGGTGCCCGGCGGTTTCGGCAAGCGCGGGGTCGAAGGCAAGATTGCCGCCATCCGCTATGCGCGCGAAAACAAGCTGCCGTATCTGGGCATTTGCCTGGGCATGCAGCTCGCGGTGGTCGAATACGCGCGCAACGTCGCCGGCATGACGGATGCCCACTCGACCGAGTTCGATCCGGCGACTTCGCATCCGGTGATCGGTCTCATCACCGAATGGCTGGACCGTGGCGGCCAGGTCGAAAAGCGCAGCGATCAGTCCGACCTGGGCGGCACCATGCGCCTCGGCGGCCAGCCCTGCGAGCTGAAGGACGGCACCCTGGCACGCGAGGTGTATGGCGCAGCCAGCATTATCGAACGCCACCGCCACCGCTACGAGGTCAACAACACGCTGCTGGCCGGACTCGAAGCGAAGGGCCTGGTCGTTGCCGGACGCGCGCCGGGCACCGACCTGTGCGAAATCGTCGAACTGCCGACTTCGGTTCATCCCTGGTTCATCGGCTGCCAGTTCCATCCCGAATTCACCAGCAACCCGCGCAACGGCCATCCGCTGTTCATTGCGTTCGTGCAGGCGGCGCTGGCGCATCAGGCCACGGTTGGAACTGCGCCAGCGCAGCAACAGGAATCCGCATGAAACTCTGTCATTTCGAAGCCGGGATCGAGCATCCGCTGTTCCTGATTTCCGGTCCCTGCGTGATCGAATCCGAGCAGCTGGCAATGGACACCGCCGGTCAGCTGAAGGAGATGTGCGCGGCGCTGGCTATCCCGTTCATCTACAAGTCCTCGTTCGACAAGGCCAACCGCTCGTCGACCCAGTCCTTCCGCGGGCCGGGGATCGAGGAGGGCCTGCGCATCCTGTCCGAGGTCAAGAAGCAGATCGGCGTGCCGGTGCTGACCGACGTGCACGAAGACACGCCGCTGGCCGAAGTGGCCGCCGTGGTCGACGTGCTGCAGACCCCGGCCTTCCTCTGCCGCCAGACCAATTTCATCCAGAACGTCGCGCGCCAGGGGCTTCCGGTCAACATCAAGAAGGGCCAGTTCCTCGCGCCGTGGGATATGCAGAACGTGGTCGACAAGGCACGCGAGGTCGGCAACGACCAGATCATGGTGTGCGAACGCGGCGTTTCCTTCGGTTACAACACCCTGGTGTCCGACATGCGCGGCCTGGCGATCATGCGCGCCACGCAGTGCCCGGTGGTCTATGACGCCACCCATTCGGTGCAGCAGCCGGGCGGGCAGGGCACGACCAGTGGCGGCCAGCGCGAATTCGTTCCGGTGCTGGCACGCGCGGCGGTCGCAGCCGGGGTGGCAGGCGTGTTTGCGGAGACGCACCCGAATCCCGAATGCGCGCTGTCCGACGGCCCCAATGCCTGGCCGCTCGGCATGCTGAAGGAACTGCTGGAAACGCTGAAGGAAATCGACGCGCTGGTGAAGCAGCGCGGTTTTATCGAACACAAAGTGATGAAAACCTGATCCGCGAAGGATAAAAATTGAATTTTGAGGAAACAAAGTGAGTGCAATTATCGATGTCATCGCACGGGAAATTCTCGACTCCCGCGGCAATCCCACTGTTGAAGCCGACGTGCTGCTGGAATCCGGCGTGCTGGGCCGTGCCGCGGTGCCCTCGGGCGCATCCACCGGCAGCCGCGAGGCGATCGAGCTGCGCGACGGCGACAAGTCGCGCTACCTTGGCAAGGGCGTGCTGAAAGCGGTCGAGCACATCAATACCGAAATCTGCGAAGCCATCATCGGCCTCGATGTCGAGGATCAGGCCTTCATCGACCAGACCATGATCGATCTCGACGGTACCGAGAACAAGTCGCGCCTCGGCGCCAATGCGCTGCTGGCGGTGTCGATGGCGTGCGCGCGCGCTGCCGCCGAACAGGCTGGCCTGCCGCTGTACCGCTATCTCGGTGGCGCCGCGCCGATGGCCTTGCCGGTGCCGATGATGAACATCATCAACGGCGGCGCGCACGCCAACAACAACATCGACATGCAGGAATTCATGATCATTCCGGTCGGTGCGCCCAGCTTCCGCGAGGCCTTGCGCTACGGTGCGGAAGTCTTCCACGCGCTGAAAAAGCTGCTCGATGACGCCGGCATGGCGACCACCGTCGGCGACGAGGGCGGCTTCGCGCCCAACCTCGAGTCGCACGAGGCGGCGCTCAAGCTGATCGTGCAGGCGATCGAAAAAGCCGGCCTGCAACCCGGGATCGACGTCGCCATCGGCATCGATTGTGCCGCGACCGAGTTCTACAAGGACGGTCTCTACCACCTCGAATCCGAAGGCCTGAAACTGACCTCGGCCGCGTTTACCGATTACCTGGCGGCCTGGTGCGACAAGTATCCCATCGTCAGTATCGAGGACGGCATGGCCGAAGGCGACTGGGACGGCTGGAAGATACACACCGAGAAGCTCGGCCGCCGGGTGCAGCTGGTGGGCGACGACCTCTTCGTCACCAACGTGAAAATCCTCAAGGAAGGCATCGACAAGGGCATCGCCAACTCGATCCTGATCAAGGTCAATCAGATCGGCACCCTGTCGGAAACCTTCCTGGCGATCGAGATGGCCAAGCAGGCCGGCTACACGTCGGTGATCTCGCATCGTTCGGGCGAGACCGAGGACACCACGATTGCCGATCTGGCGGTGGCCACCAACGCGCGCCAGATCAAGACCGGCTCGCTGTCGCGTTCCGACCGCATGGCCAAGTACAACCAGCTGCTGCGCATCGAGGAAGAGCTCGGCGACACGGCGAGCTACCCCGGACGCGATGCTTTCCGCCAGCGCGGCTGAATGGATCGCGCACATACGCAGCCGTGGGCTGACCTGGGCGCTGGCTGCTGCGATCGTGTTGCTGCAATATCCGCTGTGGCTGGGCGAGGGCGGATGGCTGAAAGTACGTGAGCGTGCGCACAAGATCGACACCCAGCAGGTGTTGAACCAGCGTTTGCAAACCCGCAATGCCGGCCTGCTGGCCGAGGTCGGTGATCTCAAGCAGGGACGCGACGCCATCGAAGAGCGTGCGCGCAATGAACTGGGCATGATTGCGCCGGACGAATGGTTCGTTCGCGTGGTGTCCGCCCAATCCGTTCAGTCTGGAAAAGTAAATGAGTGATTTACAAATCGGCTTGCTGGTGATTGGCGCGGTCATTGTGGCGGCGGTGATGCTGTTCAACTGGGTCCAGGAGCGCCGCTTCCGGAAACAGGCCGACGCAGCTTTTCAGACGCCGGCGGGCGATGCCCTGATGCAGTCTGGTGCGGCGCCCCGCGAAACGCACATGCGGGTCGAGCCCGCGCTGCATGAGCCCGTCATCGAGGCCGACGAACAGGACGAAGCCGGTGAGCCCTATCTGCAGATCGAACCCGCGCATCCGCCTGCGTCGCACGCATCGCCTGAGGATGCGGCGCCCGCCCTGCGCACGGCATCTTCCGTTGCGCCGCCCATTCCGTCGCGCCCTGCCGTGTCGCCGGCGGCCGCGCCCTATGACGAGCTGATCGAATACCGTGTCCGCATCGGCAGCGATGGCGTGCGGGCGAACGTATTTGCCGATGCCTTCAGCCACGCACGTACCCTGGGCAAGGCGGTGCGCTGGACGGGCCTGCCGGTCGGCGCGGCGGAATGGGAAGAGATCCAGCCCTGGCGCGACGTGGATTATCAACAGGTGGTGGTTACCATGCAGCTGGCCGACCGCAACGGCGCGGTACAGGAAGATCAGCTCTCGGCCCTCTGCGCCATGCTGCAAAACACGGCGCAAACGCATGGCCTGCGTATCGCCTGTGGCGATGTGGCGGAAGCGATCGAACGTGCACAGGCGATCGATCGCTTCTGTGTCGACGTCGACGTCCTGATCGGCCTCAATGTGGTGGCGCGTGGCGAGGGCGCGGTGAACCTGACACGCATCGTGCACCAGGCAGAGAGCAGCGGCATGGCGCTGGGCGTGGACGGCGTGTTCCAGTTACTCGACAGCCGCGGCGAGCCGCTCTATGCCCTGTGCAACCATGATGCCGAGCCGTTCAGCGCCACGGCGATCGAGGGACAGACCTCGCAGGGGGTCACCCTGCAGTTCGACGTGCCGCGCGTACCGGATGGCATCAAGGTGTTCGACGGCATGGTGGCGTTCGGCCGCAAGCTTGCCAGCGAAGTCGGCGGTATTCTGGTGGACGATAACCTGCGTCCGTTGACCGACAGCGGCATCGAGAAAATCCGCACCCAGCTCGCGCAGATCTATGAACGTATGGAAGCGCGCGGCGTGCCATCCGGATCCCGGCGGGCGCTGCGTCTGTTTTCCTGATGGCGTCGACCGATGTCCTGGCGCGCGTCACCGCGCTGCGTCGGGAAATTGAGCGCCACAACCACGCCTACTACGTACTCGACGCGCCGACGGTTCCCGATGCGGAATACGACCGGCTATTCCGTGAACTGCAGGCCATCGAGGCCGAGCATCCCGGACTCATCACCCCCGATTCGCCTACCCAGCGCGTCGGCGGCAAACCGCTCGATGCGTTTCCAAAGGTGCTTCACGCGGTGCCGATGCTGTCGATTCGCACCGAAACCGACACCGAGGCCAGCGGCGCGCGTGCCTTCGATGCGAGGGTGCGCAAAGAGCTGGGACTGTCCGACGCCGACCCGGCGGTCGAGTACGCCGCCGAGCTGAAATTCGATGGCCTGGCCATCAACCTGCGCTACGAAAACGGCGTGCTGGCGCAGGCCGCTACGCGCGGCGACGGCGAAACCGGCGAGGATGTCACCCAGAATATCCGTACCGTGAAAGCCATTCCGTTGCGTTTGAATGCCGAATCGCCGCCTGCCGTGCTGGAAGTGCGCGGCGAGGTGTTCATTCGGCGCGACGATTTCGAGCGCTACAACGCAAAGCAGCGCGAAGCCGGCAAGCCGGCCCTGGTCAACCCGCGCAACGGCGCGGCGGGCAGCATCCGCCAGCTCGATCCGGCAATTGCCGCGCAGCGCCCGCTGTCCTTCTTTGCTTATGGCTTGGGCGAGGTGCAGGGCTGGAGCATACCGGCCACCCACAGCGGGATGCTCGACGCGTTGGCCGCACTCGGCGTGCCGGTCTGCGCCGAGCGTATTACCGGCCAGGGTGCAGCGGCACTGATCGCATTTCACGATGACATCGCTGCACGCCGCGACCAGTTGCCGTTCGACATCGACGGCGTGGTGTACAAGGTCAACCGTCTCGACCTGCAGCGCGAGCTGGGCTTTCTCACGCGCGAGCCGCGCTGGGCGGTGGCGCACAAGTTTCCGGCGCAGGAACAGCTGACCACCGTGCTCGGCATCGAGGTGCAGGTGGGACGCACCGGCGCGCTGACCCCGGTGGCGCGCCTCGCCCCGGTGTTCGTCGGCGGCGTTACCGTGACCAATGCCACCCTGCACAACCAGGACGAGATCGACCGCAAGGACGTTCGCGCCGGGGATACCGTGATCGTGCGGCGCGCCGGCGATGTCATCCCCGAAGTGGTTGCCGTCGTGATGGAGCGTCGTCCGCAGCCGGAGCCGCCGCGCTTCAGTATCCTGCAAACCTATCCCGTCTGCCCCGAATGCGGCTCGCATGTGGTGCGGCTGGAAGGCGAGGCGGCGGTGCGCTGTACCGGCGGCCTGGTTTGCCCGGCGCAGCGCAAGCAGGCGCTGCTGCATTTCGCCGGTCGCCGCGCGATGGATATCGAGGGCCTGGGTGATAAACTGGTCGACCAGCTGGTCGATCGCGGTCTGGTGCGCACGGCCGCCGATATATACGGCCTGACGCTGGAGACGCTCGCCGGGCTGGAGCGCATGGCCGAAAAGTCGGCAGCCAATCTGCTCGCGGCCATCGAGGCCAGCAAGGTCGCCACGCTGGCCCGCTTCATTTTTGCGCTCGGCATTCGTAATGTCGGGGAGACCACCGCCAAGGACCTGGCGAAGCACTTCGGTTCGCTGGACCGGCTGATCGAGGCGACCGAAGCCGAACTGCTCGCGGTGCGCGATGTCGGCCCCATCGTGGCGCAGTCCACCCTCCAGTTTTTCGCCGAGCTGCATAACCTGGAGGTGGTCAAGAAACTGCGCGCCGCTGGCGTGCATTGGGTGGATTCTGCCGGCATGCAACAATCGGCAGGTATCCTTGCCGGCAAGACGCTGGTACTGACCGGCACGCTGCCGACGCTGACGCGCGATGCCGCGAAGGAAAAAATCGAGGCCGCGGGCGGCAAGGTGGCCGGCTCGGTATCGAAAAAAACCGACTACGTGGTGGCCGGCGAGGAAGCCGGCAGCAAGCTGGTGAAGGCGCAGGAACTCGGCGTGGCCATTCTGGACGAGGTCGGGTTGCTGGCCTTGCTGGCATCGAACAACAATGCCGGGCAGCACGCTTTAGATTTTTGAATCAAATGACTTACAGGGAAGAGACATGCAAAAAGTAAAAAAAGCCGTATTTCCGGTTGCCGGTCTGGGCACCCGTTTTCTGCCGGCCACCAAGGCCAGCCCCAAGGAAATGCTGCCCATCGTCGACAAACCGCTGATCCAGTACGCGGTCGAAGAGGCGATGGAGGCCGGCATCACCGACATCATCTTCATCAGCAGCCGCACCAAGCGCACCGTCGAAGACCACTTCGACAAGGCCTACGAACTGGAAACCGAGCTGGCCGCGCGCGGCAAGAATCGCGATCTGGAACTGGTGCAGTCGATCCGCCCGCCCGGCGTCAACTTCATCTACATTCGCCAGGCCGAAGCACTGGGGCTCGGCCACGCGGTGCTGTGCGCGCAGCCGGTGGTCGGCAACGAGCCCTTCGCCGTCATCCTCGCCGACGACCTTCTCGACGGCCGCCCGGCGGTGATGAAGCAGATGGTTGACCAGTATAACTACTACCAGTGCTCGGTGCTTGGCGTGCAGCAGGTAGCGCCCGAGGAAACCGCGTCCTACGGCATCGTCGACGTCAGCCCCATGGCCGAACGCGTGTCGCGGGTGAACGCCATCATCGAAAAACCCAAGCCCGAAGACGCGCCGTCCAATCTCGGCGTGGTCGGGCGCTATATCCTCACTCCGCGAATTTTCCACTACATCCAGCACCTCAAGCCCGGCGCCGGCGGCGAACTGCAACTGACCGACGCCATCGCCGCCCTGCTGAAGGAACAGCAGGTGCTGGCCTATGCCTTCGACGGTGTCCGCTACGACTGTGGCAGCAAGCTGGGTTATCTGCAGGCGACGGTTGAATATGCGTTGAAGCACAGCGAGGTCAGCGAAGACTTCGCGGCATATCTGAAGAAGCACGTTTGCTGAATTTCCGGGACTCGCCTGTTCGGCGGGACTTGATGCGCGCTTTTGGCGCGCACTCAGCGTGCGGCAAGTGCGTTCATCCAAACCCCGGACCATGCCGTCGTCTGCAGCCATGCCTCCAGCTTTTCCGCCGGCATCGGTTTGCCCATGAAGTAACCCTGTGAGTTATCGCAGCCGAGGATCTCGAGCAGGTCCCAGGCGCCCTGGGTTTCCACGCCTTCGGCGGTGACCTTGAGGCCCAGGTTATGCGCGAGATCGATGGTGGAGCGCACGATCACGGCGCCGTTATCGTTTTCTTCCATATCCGTCACAAAGGACTTGTCGATTTTCAGTTCGTCCACCGGCAGGCGCTTGAGGTAGGCGAGCGAGGAGTAGCCGGTGCCGAAGTCATCGATGGCGAGCGTCACGCCCATGCGGTCGAGCTCGTTGAGGATGGTCAGGCCGTCGCTGGGATTGGTCATCACCGCACTTTCGGTGATTTCGAGGATGAGGTCTTGCGGGGCCACGCCGCTCTCGGCAAGCAGGGCGAGAATGCTGGCGGGCAGTTCCATGTCGTACAGGTTGCGCGCGGAGAGGTTGACTGCCATGGTCAGGTCGTAGCCTTTATTCTGCAGGGCCACCAGCTGTGCCAGCGCAGTCTTCAGCACCCAGTGGGTGAGGGGGGCGATCAGTCCCGCATCTTCCGCCAGTGGGATGAACTGGTCGGGTGCGAGGAGGCCGCGCGAAGGATGGTTCCAGCGCACCAGGGCCTCGAGGCCGGACACGCGCTGACTGCGATGGTCGATTTGCGGCTGGTAGTACAGGCTCAACTGGTTCGACTGGATGGCTTCGCGCAACTCGCTCTTGAGCGAAAGATCGTCGCGACTGGTGAGTTCCTGATCCGGGGAATACAGCGCATAGCCCTGGCCGGAGCGCTTCGCCACGTACATCGCGATGTCGGCGCACCGCAGCAGGCCGCTGGCGTCGTCGCACTGCGACGGATAAAACGACAGTCCCAGGCTCGCGCCGAGGTCGATGCTCTGGTTTTGCCAGTGAAAGGGTTTGTTCAGAGCGGCAAAAATCTTGTTTGCGATTAATGCGGTGTCTTCTGGTTCCAGGTTGCGTATCAGCAAGACATACTCGTCCCCGCCCAAACGCGCCACCGTATCCTCGGTGCGTATCGCTTCCTTCAAGCGGCGTCCGACTTCACGCAGGACTTCGTCGCCCACGTCATGACCGAGGGTATCGTTGACTTCCTTGAACCGATCCAGATCCATCAGGACCACGCCAAACGACGCATGCTCGCGTTGGGACACCCCGATCTCATACTGGAGCCGGTCATGCAACAGCGAACGGTTGGGCAAGCCGGTCAGCAGGTCATACATGGCCTGGGTTTCGAGTTGCCTGGCCTGGCGCGTCACCCGCTGGCCGACAAAGCCGGCAATCGTTATTCCTGTCAGCAGTGCCGCGATACCCAGCCCCAGCATCAGATTGCGCACGCGGGAAAATGAGTTCTCCGCATCCTGCACCGCAGCGGCTGTCTGACTGCGCTGCAGGTCGAGCATGAGGTTGACCTGTTCGGCGATGGCGCGTTGCCGCGGCATCGCCACATTGCGTATCCATTCGAAGACATCTGCCGGGTCGTCGATAAAAACGGACCTGTCCACGACCGCTTGCACCTCGGATCCCGCTTCACGGGTCATTTCGAATATTTTTGCCAGGATCTCGCGTTCTTGCGGGCTGAGCGGCATGCTCTCAAGGCGGGTCCGCGCCTTGGCGTAGCGAGTGGCCTCGGCATTGAAGCGCTGGATCTCGTCATCCTTCTCGAAGGCATCGACGATACTGGGGAGTGTGTGCATGGAGATCGCGCGCTCGCGCAGCGCACTGTGCATCTCCATCGCGAGTTCGATCTTGACGTTATTGGTCTGGGCGATGTCCTTCAGGCGCTGGTTGGTTTCGGCCACATAACGCAGACCGATCGCGCTGAGCGCGACCGTCAGGGCAAGCACGACGACAAAACCGCCCCCGATGCGGACGCCGATTCCCAGATGTTGGGTGTTTTTCTTCATTGACTCAGCATCTGCAATAGTCGGGAAACCATAAGTGAGAACGGGATGTTGCCTCAACCATTCATATCGGCATGGGGTCGATATACTTTAATGATCGCGTGGGTTCGCAAAGCCTTGAGTAATTTTCAGGCCGGGTTGCCGTGAAGCCACACCGCAGCCTCCAATGCATCGCCCGCGGCCATTCCCTGACCCAGCAGCGCGGCCACCATGCCGGTGAGGCGGTCGCCCGAGCCGGCCTGGGCGAGCCAGGGTCCACCGCTGGTGTTGATGGCGTAGCGGCCGTCGGGGTGGGCGATGACGGTGCCGGCGCCCTTGAGTGCGACATGCGCGTGATACTGCGCGCTCAGGCGCTGCGCGGCCTCGATGCGGTTCGCCTGGATGTCCGTCCCGCTCACGCCGAGCAGGCGCGCGGCTTCGCCTGGATGCGGGGTGAGCAGGGTGGGGTGACTGCGGCGGGCAGCGCGGTTGGCCAGCGCCGGGCTGCCGGCCAGCAGATTCAGCGCGTCGGCATCCAGCACCAGCGGGCAGGGCGCCGTCAGTGCCGCTTCCAGCAAGGCGTGCGCGCGGGCGCCCTGGCCCAGTCCGGGGCCGACCGCCAGCACGCCCGGATGCCGGCCAACCAGGTTTTCCGGCACGGCGAACATCAGCCGCGGTTCGCCGTAATCGACCACGACGCGCTCGTCCAGCGCGCCCAAGGTCACGCTGCCCGCGCCCTGCCGCAGCGCGGCGCGCCCGGCGAGCAGGCAGGCGCCCACCATGCCGTGGCTGCCGCCGACGATGCCGACATGGCCGAACAGGCCCTTGTGACTGTTCTGGACGCGCGCGGGCAGGCGGTGGCGGCTTTCCAGCTGCGTCAGCGCGATGCCCGGCGCGGCGGGCAGGTCGGCTGGATCGATGCCGAGCAGGTCGAGGTGCAACTGGCCGGCGTAATCCGGGCCGTCGGCGGTGAACAAACCCGGCTTGAGACCGATGAAGGTCAGCGTGTGGTCGGCGCGCAGGGCGATGCCACGGATGCGGCCGCTGTCGCTGTCGAGGCCGCTCGGCACGTCGAGCGCGAGTTTCGGACAGTCCATTTCGTTGGCCTGCTCGATCCAGTGCGCGTCTTCGCCGCCGATATCGCGCTGCAGCCCCAGCCCGAACAGGCCGTCGATGACCAGGCTGTAGCGCCGCAACGGCGGGATGTCCGCCAGAATCGTGCCGCCGTTTTCGCGCCAACCGGCCCAGGCGCGGGCGGCATCCGGCGGCAGGCGGGCGGGGTCGGCGCGGCTGACGACGTCGACGCGGAATCCCTGCGCCGTAAGCCGGCGCGCGGCGACCAGGGCATCGCCGCCGTTGTTGCCGGGGCCGGCCAGGACCAGGACCGGCGCACCCGATTCGCTGGCCAGCGTGCCGGCCAGTTCGGCCGCATCCGCGCCCGCCCTCGCCATCAATGAGGCGGCGGGGTGGCGGGCCGCCCACTGCCGGTCGATTTCGCGCATGGCGGCAGCCGTGAACAGCGGCGGGGAGACGAGGGTGCGGGGTGCGACCGGCAGGGGGGCACAAGCGGCGGGATGGGCGGGGCGTTCAGGGTCGGCCATGCTGTGGAGTATCCGGTTCGGCGGTATCGCCGACATCTTAATCCCATGGCTGAAGCCGTGCGATTGGCTTAAACTGAAAACGTCTGGTGATCCGAGGAATATCATATGAATAGCCCACACCACAACCCGGCGGGCGCGCCGGTGGTGCAATGTTCCGACGAAAAAAGCTGCACCACGCTTAGCTGTGCGGTCTGTCTGAAGGAAGTGCCGGCCGATTCGGTCAACGTGACGGATGCGCAGGACTATGTCCATCATTTTTGCGGCCTAGACTGCCTCGAAGCCTGGCGAAAGCAGGCCGCCATTCGCCGGCAAGCCGGTCCGGAGAAGGGCTCCGATCAGCTAAAATAGCGCCTTTGCCCGTTCCGCAAAGGCGCACATGTCTGTCATTGTTTCGCTTCCCGGCGCTGCCGCGCTGTCTTCGTTCCGTCTCGATAAAATCCGCAGCGAGGCCGCGCAACTGGGCCTCGGCCTGGGCGTGCTGGCTGCGCGTCACTGGCATTTTCTGGAAGCGGACGCCGCACTCGATGCTGCGCAAATGCGGCTGGTCGAGCAGGCGCTCGATTACGGCACGCCGACCGCCACGCCCACCGCGGACGACCCGCTGATCCTCGTTACGCCGCGCCCCGGCACCCTCTCGCCGTGGTCGTCGAAGGCCACCGACATCCTGAAAAACTGCGGCCTCGCCGGCTTCGGGCGGATCGAGCGCGGGGTGGCCTTCCATGCGCTGGACGCGACCGGTCGGCCGCTGTCGGCCGAGGCGACGGCGCGCCTGCTGCCGCTCCTGCACGACCGCATGACCGAGGCGGTGATGACGCTGGCCGACGTGGAACAACTGTTCCGTCATGTGCCGCCGCGCGAGCTGGCCCGCATCGACGTGCTGGGCGGTGGCCGCCCGGCGCTGCAGGCCGCCAACCGCGAGCTCGGCCTCGCACTGTTGGACGATGAGCTGGATTACCTGGTGGAGAACTTCGTCCGCATCGGGCGCAACCCCACCGACGTCGAACTGATGATGTTCGCGCAGGCCAATTCAGAGCATTGCCGCCACAAGATTTTCAACGCCTCGTGGGTGATCGACGGCGCGGCGCAGGCGAAAACGCTGTTCGGCATGATCCGCGACACCCACGCCGCCCATCCCGCAGGCACGGTGGTGGCGTATTCCGACAATTCGTCGGTGATCGAAGGTGCGACCATCGACCGCTTCTACCCGCGCGCCGCCGGCGGCTACGCCTACGGCAGCGAGCTGACCCATGTGCTGATGAAGGTGGAAACGCACAACCACCCGACGGCGATTTCGCCCTTCGCGGGCGCGGCTACCGGCAGCGGCGGCGAAATCCGCGACGAGGGCGCGACCGGCATCGGCTCGAAACCCAAGGCCGGCCTGTGCGGATTCTCGGTATCCAACCTCAACATTCCAGGCTTCGAACAGCCGTGGGAAGCCGGCGCCTACGGCAAGCCGGATCGCATCGTCACCGCGCTTGCGATCATGCTCGAAGGCCCGATCGGTGCGGCGGCGTTCAACAACGAATTCGGCCGCCCCAACCTGGCCGGCTATTTCCGCACCTTCGAGGAAACGGTCGCCGGGCAGCGACGCGGCTACCACAAGCCGATCATGCTGGCGGGCGGCGTCGGCAGCATCCGCGCCGACCATGTCGAGAAGAAAATGCTGCCGGTCGGCACGCTGCTGATTCAGCTGGGCGGCCCCGGCATGCTGATCGGCCTCGGCGGCGGCGCGGCGTCGTCGATGGACACCGGCGCCAACGCCGCCGACCTCGACTTCGACTCGGTGCAGCGCGGCAACCCGGAAATGGAACGGCGCGCGCAGGAGGTCATCGACCGCTGCTGGCAGCGGGGCGAGGCCAATCCGATCCTGTCGATTCACGATGTCGGCGCCGGCGGCCTGTCGAACGCGCTGCCCGAACTGGTGCACGGCGGCGGCCGCGGCGGCCGCTTCGAACTGCGCGCGGTGCCGTCGGAGGAATCCGGCATGTCGCCGCGCGAAATCTGGTGCAACGAGGCGCAGGAGCGCTACGTGCTGGCGATCCCGCCTGCGCGGCTGGCCGAATTCCACACTCTCTGCGAGCGTGAGCGCTGTCCGTTTGCGGTGCTGGGCGAAGCCACCGAGGACAACCACCTGCGGGTGACCGACAGTCATTTCCAGAACGCACCGGTGGACGTGAGTCTGGATGTCATCCTCGGTAAACCGCCGAAGATGACGCGCGACGTCACGCATCGGGCGAGCGCGCTCGTGCCGCTGGCGCTCGACGGCATCGACCTCAAGGATGCCGCCTATCGCGTGCTGGCGATGCCGGGAGTGGCGTCGAAGATGTTCCTGATTTCCATCGGCGACCGCAGCGTCGGCGGCCTCACCGCGCGCGACCAGTGCGTGGGGCCGTGGCAGGTTCCGGTGGCCGATTGCGCCGTCACGCTGGCGGGCTATCGAACCACGCACGGCGAGGTGTTTTCCATCGGCGAGAAGGCGCCGCTGGCGCTGATCGATGCGCCTGCATCGGGGCGCATGGCAATCGTCGAGGCAATCGCCAACCTCGCCGCCGCGCGCGTGGAGAGCCTGGGCGAGGTCAAGCTGTCGGCCAACTGGATGGCGCCCGCCGGCCACCCGGGCGAGGACGCCGCGCTGTTCGATACCGTGGCGGCGGTCTCGCAGTATTGTCAGGCACTGGGCGTCTCCATCCCGGTCGGCAAGGACTCGATGAGCATGAAGACCGTATGGCAGACCGACGGCGAGCAGAAGGTGGTGACCTCGCCGATCTCGCTGGTGGTTTCGGCGTTCGCCAACACCCCCGACGCGACGCGGCACCTGACGCCGCAATTGCGTACCGACGCCGGCGACACCGACCTCGTCCTGATCGACCTGGGGCTGGGCAGGAACCGTCTCGGCGCATCGAGCCTGGCCCAGGCTTACAAGCAAATGGGCGACGACTGCCCGGATGCGCCGCAGCCTGCTGCGCTCATCGCGTTCTTCGACACCGTGCAGGCGCTGAACGCGGCCGGCACGCTGCTGGCCTATCACGACCGCTCCGACGGCGGCCTGTTCGTCACCCTCGTCGAAATGGCGTTTGCCGGGCATTGCGGGGTGGATCTTGACGTGGACGAGTTGTGTCTCGACCAGATCCGCCACGAGGTCGAGGACGCAGGCCTGCCGGAACCGGAGTTGCCGAGCGCAGGCGATGTCTCGCAGCGTATTTTCAATGTGCTGTTCAACGAGGAAGCCGGCGCGGTGCTGCAGGTGCGGCGTGGCGACACGCAGGCGGTGCTGCAGGCCTTCATGGATGCCGGCTTGCGCGGCGAATTCCATGTGATCGGCCAGCCCAATGCATGTGACCGTCTGCGCCTGCTGCGCGGCGAGCAGGTGTTCTTCGACGAGGCGCGCACCGCGCTGCAAAGTGCCTGGGCGCGCACCAGCTACGAAATGGCGAAGCTACGCGACAACCCGGTGTGCGCCGAGCAGGAGTTCGCGCAGCATGCCGATGGCGCCGACCCCGGCCTGCGCTATGCGCCGGGCTTCGATGTCGACGCCGACATCGCCGCACCCTTCATTGCCAGCGGCAAGCGCCCGCGCATCGCGGTGCTGCGCGAGCAGGGCGTCAACGGCCAGGTCGAGATGGCCGCGGCGTTCGACGCGGCCGGTTTTGCCGCGGTCGACGTCCACATGAGCGACATCCTGTCCGGCCGGGCCAGCCTCGCCGACTTCACCGGGCTCGCCGCGTGCGGCGGCTTCAGCTACGGCGACGTGCTGGGCGCAGGCGGCGGCTGGGCCAAGTCGATCCTGTTCAACCCGCGTGCACGCGACCAGTTCGCGGCCTTCTTCGAACGCGCCGACACGCTCGCACTGGGGGTGTGCAACGGCTGCCAGATGATGAGCCAGCTGCACGACCTGATCCCCGGGGCGACTGCCTGGCCGCGTTTCGAGCGCAACCTGTCGGAGCAGTTCGAGGCGCGCTTCGCGCTGGTCGAAGTGCTGGCCTCGCCGTCGCTTTTCTTCGCCGACATGGCCGGCTCGGTGATGCCGATCGCGGTGTCGCACGGCGAAGGCCGGGCCACTTTCCGCGACCCCGTGCACGCCGCCCAGGCGCAGGCCACGCTGCGCTACGTCGACCATCGCGGCGCGCCGACCGAGGTCTATCCCCTGAATCCGAACGGATCGCCCGGTGGGCTGACCGGCTTCACCACCGCGGACGGCCGCTTCAGTATCCTGATGCCGCATCCGGAGCGCGTGTTCCGCGCCGCGCAGCTGTCGTGGAAACCGGACGGCATGAGCGGCGCCGCCCCGTGGCTGCGGATGTTTCGCAATGCGCGGCGCGCGGTTGGGTGATGCACGTCGTCTATGCGAAAATAGCGGGCTTTGCCGCACTGAAACCCGCTGTGTCGGGCTGATTCCTCGTCATGAATGCACCCGAAAATCTCCTGACCGACGACCACCTGCGCGCGCAGGTCAAACTGCTGGGAACCCTGCTGGGCCAGGTGTTGCTGCAGTTTGCCGGCGAGGACGTATTCGATGCGGTGGAAACCCTGCGGCGCGGGTTTTCCGAGCTGCACCAGCAGGAAGACCAGCAGCGTCGCACCGAGCTGATGGCGATCATCGATGCCATGCCTGCCAGCAAGGTCGAACTGGTGGTGCGTGCCTTCTCCGGCTATTTCATGCTGGTCAACGTGGCGGAGGAAAGCTTTGCCTACCGCAACCGCCGCCGCATGCTGTCGCACGGCACGGCGCTGTGGGAGGGCTCGTTCGACCGCACCCTGGCCGGCTTCAAGACGCAGGGCATTTCGGTGACCACCCTGCAGGACATGCTCGACCGCCTGCACTACGCACCGGTGTTCACCGCGCACCCCACCGAAGCGCGCCGCCGTGCGGTGATGGAAGGGGTGCGGCGGGTTTTCCTGATTTGCGACCAGATGTACAGCCTAGCGCTGGGGGTGAACGACCAGCGCGAACTGGAAGCGCAGCTGGCTGCCGAAATCCAGGTGATGTGGCGCACCGACGAACTGCGCAGCGCCAAGCTGGAAGTGCGCGACGAGGTGCGCAGCGGCCTGTATTACGTGCGGGAAAGCCTGTTCGAAGCAGTGCCGAAGGCGTATGAGTACTTCGAGAGGGCGCTGCGCAAGCATTACGGCGTGAACGCCGAGGGCGTCGCGCCGGTCAGCGTGCCGAGCTTTATCCGTTTCGGTTCGTGGATCGGCGGCGACCGCGACGGCAATCCGTTCGTAACGGCGGATGTCACCGAATGGACGGTGCACCGGCAGATGCAGGAAGCGCTTGACGAATACCGTGCGCGGTTGCTCGAACTGCGGCAGACGCTCACCCACAGCAGCAACTGGTGCATGCCTTCGGCGCCCTTCCTGGCACGCCTGCGGGAATACGAGGCGGAATACGGCGAACAGGTTTTCCGCGGCACCGCGGTGCAGATCTACAGCCGCGAACCCTACCGCCGCATGGCGGCGATGATGCTGGCGCGGCTGGATGCCAACCTGTCCTACATCCACCAGTGTCTGGCCGACGTGCCGGGCTTCCTCTCGGATCTGGCCTACGAAAACGCCGCCGCTTTCCTCGACGATCTCTATCTGCTGCGCGATTCACTGATCAGCCACGGCGATCGCATCGTCGCCATGCAGGACCTGCAGGCGCTGATCCGGCTGGTCGAGAGTTTCGGTTTCCATCTGCTGCAGCTCGACATCCGCCAGGAGTCGACCGTCCATACCCGCACGGTCATCGCAGTATTGCAGCAGATCGACCCCGATTTCGACTACGCCGGTGCGGCGGAAGCCGAGCGGCTGCAGCGGCTGGCGGCGTGGATCGGCCATATCGGCCCGATCGGGGTAAACGATGCCGTGCTCGACGACGAGGCGCGCGAGGCGCTCGCGGTGTTCCGGCGCATGATCAAGCTGAAGATCGAAGTCGGCGACGAGGTCTTCGGCACTTATGTGATTTCGATGACGCACAGCGCCTCGCACGTGATGGAAGTGATGTTGCTGGCGCGGCTGGTGGGCCTGTGCGGCCACAACGGGCGCGCGTGGTTCTGCCGCATTCTGGTGGCGCCGCTGTTCGAGACGGTCGACGACCTGCAGCGCAGCCAGGCGATTCTCGACCAGCTGTTTTCCAACAAGGTCTATCGTGCGCTGGTGGCGTCCGACGGCAACCGCCAGGAAGTCATGCTCGGCTATTCCGATTCGTGCAAGGACGGCGGCACCCTGGCGTCGAACTGGAACCTCTATCAGGCGCAGCTTTCCATCATCGCGCTGACCCGGCAGCACGGCGTCGAATGCCGCCTGTTCCATGGGCGGGGCGGCACTATCGGGCGTGGCGGCGGCCCCACCCACGATGCGATCCTGTCGCAGCCGCCCGGCACCGTAAACGGCGAAATCAGGTTCACCGAGCAGGGCGAGATGCTGTACTACAAGTACAGCAACCCGGAAACCGCCAACTACGAAATCGGCATGGGCGTCACCGGCCTCCTGAAGGCCAGCGCCACCGCCCTGGCGAACTGCGAAGTGCATTACCCGCCGGACTATCTCGACTGGATGCGCGACATCGCGGCGGCGGGCGAGACCGCCTACCGTACCCTGATCGGCACGCCGGGCTTCATCGATTATTTCTACGAGAGCACGCCGGTCACCGAAATCGGCCTGCTCAATATCGGTAGCCGGCCGTCGCACCGCAAGAAGGCCGACCGCTCGCTGGGGTCGATCCGCGCGATTCCGTGGGTATTCGGCTGGGCGCAGTCGCGCCATACGCTGCCCGCCTGGTACGGCATCGGCAGCGCGTTGCAGGGCTTCATCGACCGCCAGCCGGACGGTCTCGCGCATCTGCAGGCGATGTGTCGCGAGTGGCCGTTTTTCCGCAGTCTGCTATCCAATGTGCAGATGTCGCTGACCAAGGCCGACATGGAAATCGCCGAGGAGTATGCGCGCCTGTGCGATCACCCCAACACCATGACGATCTACCGCACGATTGCGGACGAATTCGCGCTCACCGTGGCCGGCGTCAAAAAGGTCGCGCAGATCGAGACCATGCTGGAAGACAATCCGTCGCTGGCGCTGTCGATTTCGCGCCGCCGCCCCTACATCGATCCCATCAACCACATTCAGGTGCTGATGCTGAAGCGTTACCGCACCGACAGCGTGTTGGAATCCGAGCAGGACAGTTGGCTGACACCGCTGAAGCGGTCGATCAATGCCATTGCCGCCGGAATGCGCAATACCGGCTGAGCACGGGCGCGACGCGATGGCGATCATTCCTTCTCCCACTCAGCCGAAGCGGCGCGGGCTGGTCGTCTCCATTGCCGTGAATGTCGTGCTGCTGGTGCTGGTGTGCGGGCTGGCGCTGTATGCCTTCATGCTCAATGTCGACCTTGAAGAGGTGAAGCGGCGCCTGTCGAAGGAAGTCGAAACCCGCCAGCAGGCCGAGCGCTATCTGATCGAAACGCGCAACCAGCTGACCGACAGCCTGCGCGAAATCGAGCAGCTCAAAACCCAGCTGGCCTACAAGGAATCCGATGCCCAGCAGGCGCGGGAAACGGCCAGGCCCGCGCTGCCGGTGGTGGTCGGCTTTCGCTCGTCGATGCTGGGCCAGGGCCTGGTTGCGATGATCGAAAACACCAGTGATCGTTATCTCAGTGTGGTACTGGCCGTGCGCAACCCCACGCTGTCGACCGTCAAGCGCTTCCAGCTCGAACTGGACCCGAAGTCCAGAACAGATTTTGGCCACCTGGAAGGCTGGCAGTTCGCCTCGGGCGACGAGGTGGGCTTGTTCAGCGACGCGTTCGACACACTGAAGATCACGGTGCCTTGACGACCTTGGGCGGCTTGCGCAAGCAGGCATCGGCAACACATTGTCTGATTGGAAGCAGTGCCGGCAGCAGCAGCAACACGAACATCTGGCCAACAAATAAGCCCACTGCCGTCATCAAACCAAAATTGGCGGTTGGGACGAGGCAGCGCCCAGCGCGAAGCTTTGTCCGTGGTCTTTGCAGTGGTTGAAGAGGTCTGCCTGGCAGCCCGCCGAATCAATGCGTACATGCGCAATACGGTGTCCCCTGGGCCGCCGTGCTTCGCAGGCACGGATGAATTCGCGGTTCTGCGTGGCGGGGGCAACGTGGATGACAACCCCTGCTTCAGCCAAATGGCCGACCATGGGCATGTAGCCCACCTCGCCTTTGCAGGTGAAGTGCGCGGTCGTACCGGCCTGGCGGATACGGGTGGCGACGATGCGCCGGTTGATGCGATCAAGGCCGCTCAGCCCCGCGCCCGCACCGGTGCGGCGCAGCCCAGTCGCCGGCGGCATCCGCCGCCGGTGAGCATGAGCACCGGCGGGTTGACGCAGGCCGATGCCGCATAGCCGCGCCCACTGCCGGGCTTTGGCAGAGGTGAGCGTCTCGATAACGGCACTCTATCGAAGATCAAGGCGCGCCGCGGTGCTTACGGGTTCTGGGTGAATTCAATCGCGGAACTTGGGATGTATGCGGGGCATGTGTGCGAGCTGTGTATTCAAATAGCCTGTCAAATGGTTTGACTTGTTCCGGCATCGCCGATAAACTTCTGCGCTTTCCTGGGTTCGTATTGGTTGGAGACCCCCCATGTACGCAGTCATCAAAACCGGCGGCAAGCAATATCGCGTGAGCGCCGGTGACAAACTTAAAATTGAAAAGCTGGACGGCGAGATCGGCAGCGAGATCACCTTTGATCAGGTATTGATGGTAGGCGATGGTGCCGACATCAAAATGGGTGCGCCCTTGCTGCGCGGTGCCGCAGTTACGGCCACTGTGCTGAACCAGGCCCGCGGCGACAAGATCAAGATTTTCAAGATGCGCCGCCGCAAGCATTATCGCAAGAGCCAGGGCCATCGTCAGCACTTCACCGAAGTGCAAATCGGCGGCATTACCGCATAAGGAACTCATAACATGGCACACAAGAAAGCAGGCGGCAGTACCCGTAACGGCCGCGATTCGGAGTCGAAACGTCTCGGCGTGAAGCGCTACGGCGGCGAACTGGTTCTGGCAGGCAACATCATCGTGCGTCAGCGCGGCACCCAGTTCCATCCCGGCGACAACGTCGGCATCGGCAAGGACCATACCCTGTTCGCCAAGGCGCACGGCACGGTCAAATTCCAGATCAAGGGCGCTGCCCGTCGTCGCACGGTTTGTATCGAGCCGGTCGCAGTGTGATTGACTCGACGGTCTGAGTTGATTTGAACTGATTCCGCTTCGTTCGTCAAAAAGCCCTGTCCGCCGGATGGGGCTTTTTTGTTTCCAGGATATTCAATATGAAATTCATCGACGAAGCCAAAATACAGGTCATCGCCGGCAAGGGCGGTGACGGCAGCGCTTCGTTCCGCCGCGAGAAAAATATCCCGTTCGGCGGCCCCGATGGGGGCGATGGCGGTCGCGGCGGCAGCGTGATCGCGGTGGCCGACCGCAACATCAATACCCTGGTCGAGTTTCGCTTCAAGCACGTCTTCAAGGCGCAAAAAGGCGAAAACGGGCGCGGCGCACAGTGCTACGGCAAAGGCGGCGAGGACCTCATTGTCCGCGTGCCGGTGGGTACCGTGTTCACCGACATCAACAGCGGCGAGGCGGTGGCCGACCTGGCGGCGGATGGCCAGACGGTTTGCCTGGCCAAAGGCGGCAAGGGCGGGCTGGGCAACCTGCATTTCAAGTCGAGCACCAACCGCGCACCGCGCCAGCACACGCTGGGTGAACCGGGCGAGGAATGGGAACTGGAGATGGAACTGAAGGTGCTGGCGGACGTCGGCTTGCTGGGAATGCCCAACGCGGGCAAATCGACCTTCATTCGTGCGGTATCGGCGGCGCGCCCCAAGGTGGCCGACTATCCGTTCACCACGCTGGCGCCCAACCTGGGCGTGGTGCGGGTCGACAGCGAACGCAGTTTTGTCATTGCCGACATTCCGGGACTGATCGAGGGCGCGGCAGAAGGCGCCGGGCTGGGCCACCAGTTCCTGCGCCATCTGCAGCGTACGCGGGTGCTGCTGCATCTGGTCGACATTTCGCCGCGCTGGGAAGCAGGCGATCCGGTGCATGAGGCGCGCGCCATCGTCGAGGAACTGCGCAAGTACGACCAGAAGCTTTACGACAAGACGCGCTGGCTGGTGCTGAACAAGATCGATATGGTGGACGAGGCCGAACGCGAGGCCGTGGTGGCCAAGTTCGTGGCGGATTACGAGTGGACCGGTCCGGTGTTCGCGATTTCAGCGCTCGACGGCACCGGCTGCACGGCGCTAACCTATGCGGTGATGGACTATCTAAACACGCAGGCGCCGGTGGTTCTCGAGGACGAGCTCGCAGCGCCCAAAAGCGAAGGGGAAATACCGCCCTTGTAGGAGGCTTGCCTTCTGCCCGACGTGGCGGGTGCGTTTCGCGGGGGAGCCCGCCCTACGGGGCAGGCTGCCAAGCCTCTGTTAACAGGCGTCCTCCGTGGTGTCGCTGCGCACCCGCTTCCAGTCGTTTTCCAGCAGCGACACCTGGTACTTGGCCCAGCGGGCGAATTCCTTCGGGCTGCAATGGCCCTTCTTGTGGCGGCAGGTGCCGGCGATTCCCTTGAAGTGATAAATCGCCTCGCCGGTTTCGGCGTCGGCGGCGATTTCGGTCAGCTGGCGCACCCCCCAGGTGCGGCCGTAGGCGCCGTTGCTGTAGAAAAATCCTATCTTGAATTCGTCCGGGCTCATGTCGTAATGCGTCGGTAAATGTCGGTGACTTTCATCGGTAATTGTCGCACGTCATCCAGAATGATGTAACGTGCCGCGCCGTACATGTGCGGCAGGTAGTCGCGCGCGTCGCGGTCGAGCGTGACGCAGAAGGGGTGGATGCCGGTGCGCGCCGCTTCCAGCAGCGCCATGCGCGTATCCTCGATGCCGTACTGGCCGCGGTAGACGTCGAAATAATCGTCCGGACGGCCGTCCGACAGCGTGATCAGCACGCGGGTTCTGGCTTCGATCTGGTTCAAGAGCTTGGTCATGTGGCGCAGCGCAAAACCCATGCGGGTATACTCCTGCGGGCGGATCCCGGCGATGCGCGCCTTCACTTCGTCGCCGTAGGGTTCGTCGAAGGTCTTGATGCGAAACAGCTCGCAACGCTTGCGGGTGGTGCCGGAAAAGCCGTAGATCGCGTAACGGTCGCCCAAGAGTTCCAGCGCCTCGCACAAGAGGACCAGCGCTTCGCGCTCGGCCTCGTTGATCCAGCCTTTGGTGGAGCCGCTCATGTCGACCAGGAACGCCACTGCGATGTTGCGCTCGGCGCGGTGCAGGCGCACGAACAGGCGATCGCTCATCTCGCGGCCATCTTTCGCGTCGGCAAGTGCTTCGATCAGGGCGTCGAGGTCGACCTCGTCGCCCTGGGTCTGCCGCTTGTCGAGGCGGTTTTCGTCGCGCAGCACCTCGAATTTTCTGCGCAGGTGCTTCACCACGCCGGCATATTTGTCGAGCGTATCGCGATGGAAAGTGTCGTGGACCGGGGTGACGTTTTTCTCGCGCATCACGCACCAGTTCTTGCGGTAATGCTGGCGGCCGTGATCCCACTCGGGATACAGCACGGCACCCTTCTCGTGATAGGTGCCCTGCCACACGGCGTCCGGGTCTTCCGGCTGGTCGAACACGCGGTCGGGATCGTATTCGCCGTCACCCGCCGGTACGAGGTATTCCGGGGGGATTTCGCCAAAATCGAGATAGACCGAGGTGAGCAGCTGCTTGACGCCCTCGGGCGGGGCGATCGGGGCGTCGTCGAGGGTGATGTCGAAGTCGAGCAGGCCGTTTTCGTCGCGCGGCCTCACGTCCAGCCCGTGCGGCGCATCGGCGGTGGCCTGCGGGTCGGGCTGCACGTTCCGATGCTCTTCCAGCAGCTCGGCCAGCTTGATGCGCAGCCGCGCCTTTTCCTTGTCCAGCCGGGCAGCCCGGGCGGCGGCAATCGCATCCGGGCGCAGGCAGCCCTGGTCGCTCCACTGCGGGCACTCGGCCTCGTCGTAGGCGGCGTCGAGCAGGGCCAGACTGTCGTCGAGCGTCGCCTGCTCGGCGGCCAGTGCCGCTTCGAAACGCTGCCAGCCTGACGGCAGGGGGGGATCGAGCAGCGCGCGCAGTCGCTGCATCCGGCGGTGCAGTCCGGGTAGTTCGCGCGCGATGCGTGCGGTCAGCCGCAGCGTTTCCAGTGCATGCAGGCGGCCGAGTGCGCGTTCGGGGTTGGCATAGCGGGCGGCAACTGTCGCATGGTCGATGCGCAGGGTGCCGAAGCGGGTCTGCGCCCACAACAGCGCGACGCTGATCTTGGCGAGCTGAAAGTTGTCGTCCAGATTCGGCAGCGCGGCGATCAGCGGCGGCAGCACGATGCGCTCGCCGTCGGTCCAGACGGCGTCGCCCTCCTCGATGCGCAGCCGCCGGCCGGAGAGGCCGCAGACGAAATTGCCGAGCACCGGCGCAATGTCGTCGAACAGCGCCCCGGCGGCGTCGTGCCGATGCTGCACTTCGTCGAAGGTGTCGACCTGTTCCATTACCCTGAGCGCGTTCTGCAGGCCGCTGCGGTCGAACACGTCACAGGTATGCACCGCCCAGGCCTCGAGCAAGCGCCGCTCCATGCGCGGCAGCAGCGCGGGTGCGCGGCGGCCGAACTGCCAGGCGAGCGTGATGTGGGTCGAGGCGATGCGGCGGATCCAGCCGAGGATGAAGTCCTGTTCGTCGCGCGTCAGCGGCTCAAGCTCGGCGGCGAGTTGCTCGACCTTGAAATAGGTGAATTCGGTTTCCAGCCAGACGTGGAGGCTGGCCTCGATCTCGGAGGCGGTGAACGGTGGCTGCGCCATCAGGTACCCCTCAGAAAATCGATGAGGAGAGTTCCTGTATGGCCTTCAGCATGTCGGCGTCGTCGGTGACCGCCTGCGCGACCGCCGATTTGCACGCCGTCACCGGGCTGATGCCGTCGGCGATCAGCTTGCCGGCATGTACCAGCAGCCGCGTCGAGGCGCCTTCCTCCAGTCCGCTGCCCTTGAGGTTGCGCGTCATCTGGGCGAAGCGCACCAAACTGTCGGCGATGGCATCGGACACGCCGGATTCGGTGGCGACGATGCGGCGTTCGAGTTCGGCCGACGGGTAGTCGAATTCCAGCGCGACAAAGCGTTGCCGGGTCGATTGCTTCAAATCCTTGAGCACACTTTGGTAGCCGGGATTGTAGGAGATGGCGAGACAGAATTCGGGCGTCGCCTCGACTTCGATGCCGAGCTTTTCCATCGGCAGGGTGCGGCGGTCGTCGGCCAGCGGATGGATCACCACCATGGTGTCCTTACGCGCTTCGACGACTTCATCCAGGTAGCAGATGCCGCCTGCGCGCACCGCGCGGGTGAGCGGGCCGTCAACCCAAACGGTTTCGCCGCCCTTCACCAGATAGCGGCCGACCAGATCGGAGGCGGTGAGGTCGTCGTGGCACGACACGGTGATCAAAGGTCTCTTGAGGCGCCACGCCATATGTTCCATGAAGCGTGTCTTGCCGCAGCCGGTGGGGCCTTTCAGCAGCACCGGAATCTGCTGCCGCCAGGCGGCTTCGAACAGCTGGATTTCGTCGCCGACAGCTTCAAAGTACGGTTCTTTTTCGATCAGGTGGTGCGCAGGGTCGAGGGTGCGGGCGTTCATGGCTGAAGTCACTTTCAGAAACAACCGGATTGCTGTTTTTGGCGTTCGAGGTCTTTGACTTCCAGGTTCCACGTATCCATCTGTTCCTGCGTGTAGCCCTTGCGGCGCGCTTGATCCATTTTGTCGAACACGCGTCCCAGCTTGTCGGTCAGCGCGTCGCACTGGCGCGCCGAGAGACGTGCAGCAGGCTTGCCGGGGGTGCGCTGGGTGTCGAGGCGCAGGGTGGCGGTCTCCTTGGCGCTGCTTGCCGCTTTGGGTGCGGCGGGTTTGGCAGGCTCGACCCGGAGGGGCGCCGGCCGTGCGGGATCGGGCAGCGGTGTGGGATCGATTTCCAGCTTGCGGGCCTCCCGTGCATCGCGGCAGGGCAGGTTGGAATAGGTGATCCTGTCCTGCGCATCGATGCACTTGTTGAGTGTGGCCTGTGCCGATGCCCCCGTGGGCAGCAGGGCCGGCAGCGCGAGCAGGGCCAGAGCAAGCAAACGCATCGGCGTTCAGTGTTCGCCTGAATATTTGTCGTCTTCCAGTTCCATCTTCTTCTGGAATCCGGTTTCTTTTTCTTGCTCGGCCAGGGCGTGCTTGCGCGCCAGACGTTTTTCGTACGCCCCCGGGTGCTGCTCGACAAAATCTTCGCCGAATAGCGCATGGCGCAGGAAGTTCATGCCAAAGTCGAGCAGGGCCTCGTCGTCGGCGATCAGGGCCGCCATGATTTCGACCGGAATGTTGTAGGTGTCGTTAAAGCTCGGGCTCATGACGAACGCACGGAAACGGTCGACGTCGTAGCTCGCCATGAAGAACAGCTGGTTGGAAATCGGCGAGGGCTTGCCGATGGAAGGGCCGGCCGACTTGCGCTTGACCACCAGTTGTCGCCAGGCATGGGCCTTCTCGTCATATTCGGCGACGCCCTGCTCGGTGCGGTATTGCTCGATGGTCTGCGTCTTGTCCTCGAAATGGCCGAGGCAGTGCGGCTCCTTCACCATGGCATACGCGCTGCGGTCGACGTATTCGTCGGAGCGGCGCATGGTCAGCAGCGCCACCGGGTAGTAACGGCAGGCGGTCGGCCGGTCTTCGTAGACGCCGCAGCCTTCGGGAGTCATGAACTGGCAGGCGGTGCCGCCCTCGACCGGCTTCAGCTTCACCCCGGGCATGCCGTCCTTGTCCATCTCGAACGGCACCGAATACTGGTTGAGAAATTCACCGGACGCCATGTCCAGCCGTTTTTTCAGGCGCAGGATGTCGTAGGGGGTGAGTGGGATGTCGATGTTGCTGCAGCAGGCATTCCAGCACTTGACGTCGCGATGACAGCGGAATTGCAGCGTCGCGTCTTCGGCCAGCATGATGGGTTTGACCGGACTGCCCGCAAACGGGGAGTCGTCGATCATGTCTTTAAATTCGGCTTCGTTCATGGTTCAACCTCGTGGGGCTTGGCCCCCTCACTTCAAAAACAATCAACACACAGACGGGAGTGCGTAGGGTACGCGCTTTCGACTGGATGCTAAACCTTGCCTGCCTCACTGTTATTGAGGGTGGAAAAAAACCGGGCGCCTGATGGCGCCCGGTTTTAAAGGGTGCCGTTATTGAAACAGCGGCGCCCGGAGCTTACTACCTGGCTAATTCTTGCGAATTAGTGAGCAGCGGGCTTGAACAGCTTGGACTTGTCGACCAGATCCACGTGGGCGCGCTTGAAGCAGTTCCACTGTTTGGAGTTCTTGTCGTAGATCGAGTTCACGAAACAATGCCAGTTTTCCTCATCGACAAAGTTCTTGTCCATGCGGTAGTAGAAGCCGGGGTAACGGCTCTCTTCACGGAACTGGATGTGCTTCATGTGGGCTTCGGCCGTCAGGATACGATGGTAATTTTCCCATGCGCGCAGCAGTTCGTGCAGGTCCTTCGCACGCATCTTGTCTGCGTCTTCCTTCAGCATGTTCAGCTTTTCTTCTGCCACGCCCAGCATATTGGCGTTGGTCTTGTAGTAGGTCGCGACACCGGCAACGTACTCGTCCATGATCTTCTGCAGACGGAACTGCAGCATCTTGGGCGTGATGTAGTTGGGGTTGACGTCGATCGCCGTGGTGTAGTCCTTGTGCTCGAGGTAGGTGCGCACCGGCTTGTAGATATCTTCCACCAGCTGCTCGACGGAGGTGTCGAGTTCGGGTTTCCAATCCTTGTTGTCGATACAGTACTTGACCATGGCCTTGGCACACATGCGGCCTTCGGCGTGTGAGCCGGAGGAGAACTTGTGGCCGGATGCGCCCACGCCGTCGCCGGCAGTGAACAGACCCTTGACCGTGGTCATCGAGCGGTAGCCCCAGTTCCAGCCCTTGGGCAGGTGAGCCGGGATCTTGCCTGCATCGGCGTGGCCTTCATCGGTGGGGGCACCGACGTCTTCCGGACCCGACACCCAGATGCCGCAGCAGCCGGAGTGCGAACCCAGCAGGTAGGGCTCGGTCGGCATGAGTTCGGAGTTCTTCTTCTCCGGCTCGATGTTCTCGCCCACCCAGATACCGCACTGGCCGACGCACATGTCGAGGAAATCTTCCCAGGCTTCGGCTTCGAGGTGTTTCACTTCGCGCGGAGTCAGGGTTTCACGCAGCTTGGCCAAAGCGGTCACGGTGTCCATGTAGATGGGGCCGCGGCCTTCCTGCATTTCCTTCAGCATCAGGTGGTTGCGCAGGCACGATGCGGGAACGGCTGCCTGCCCGTAGGGGGGGTAGTCGTTCAGCAGTTCCTTGTTCTTCACCATGTAGACTTCGCCGTATGCGTTCACAGCTTGCGCTTTGAACAGCAGGAACCACGCGCCAACCGGGCCGTAGCCGTCCTTGAAGCGGGCGGGAACGAAGCGGTTTTCCATCATGGTCAGCTCGGCGCCGGCTTCGGCAGCCATCGCGTAGGTCGAGCCTGCGTTCCACACCGGGTACCAGGCGCGGCCGGTACCTTCACCGACGGAGCGCGGACGGAAGATGTTTACGCAACCACCAGCGGCCAGCAGAATCGCCTTGGCCTTGTACACGACAACTTTGTGGTCGCGGGTCGAGAAACCGACGGCGCCGGCGATGCGGCTCGGGTCGTTCTTGTCGTTGACCAGCTTGACGATGAAGATACGCTCTTCGATGCGATCCATGCCGAGTGCTTTTTTGGTGGCTTCGGCAACGATCCATTTGTAGGATTCGCCGTTGATCATGATCTGCCATTTGCCGGAACGCACGGGCTTGCCGCCGTCCTTCAGCGTGGGCAGGCCCTGGGCGCCGTCATGACGCTCGCCGTTTTCGTCGGTTTTCCAGATCGGCAGGCCCCATTCTTCGAACAGGTGCACGGAATCATCCACGTTGCGACCCAGGTCGTAGGCCAGGTCGTCGCGGGTGATGCCCATCAGGTCGTTGGAGACCATGCGGGCGTAGTCGGCGGGATCCTGTTCGGAGCCGATATAAGTGTTGATCGCGGACAGGCCCTGTGCCACGGCACCGGAACGGTCCATCGCGGCCTTGTCGACCAGCTTGATCTTCAGATCGATGCCCATCTCTGCCTTGGCAGCATCTGCCCAGCGCATGACTTCGTAACCGGCGCCGCAGCATGCCATGCCACCGCCGATCAGGAGGATGTCTACTTCCTCCTGGACTACTTCGGGATTACCAAATTCTCCAGCCATTTCGTTTAACCTCTCTAAATTACTTACGGATCAGTTCGGCAGGGTTGCCGGCACGGTAACCACCCATCATGTCGCGGGTGAACGAACCCGTGGATTCGATGTCAGCCATCTTGGGCATGGGCTTGCCGCCGTAGCAGTCAATGGAACCTTCGGGCGTGGTGCGGATCGGGAACTTGAAACGCTTCAACACGCCGTTACGGAACTTGATCGTCCACATGATGGAGTCGGAACCACGCAGCGGCTGAACCATGCCGCCCAGCGGCACGACGTCGGCGTAGTGGCGGACTTCAATGGCTTGCTGCGGGCAAATCTTCACGCAGGAATAGCACTCCCAGCACTGCTCGGGCTCCTGGTTGAATGCGCGCATGGCATGGCCGGTTTCAGAACCGTCCTTGTCCAGCTTCATCAGATCGTGCGGGCAGATGTACATGCAAGCGGTCTTGTCCTGACCCTTGCAGCCGTCGCACTTGTCGGTACGAACATAGGTTGGCATTACAGTCTCCTAAAGTTAGCTAACAATCCGCGTACGTCGCGGTCCGATTAGAACTGAACCCGTCCTTGGCCGGGGCGTGTCGCGAAACCGCTTCCGGTAGGCTCGTGTCCTAAAATCTTTTCCCTGTCGACAACCGCTGCGAGCAGGGCACATTCCATCCGGCATTGCTGCCGGATGGAATAATCATGCAGCCGAGTGGCCTTTCAACTCGATCTTGACGTTCTGTTCCGCGGAAAGACCGGCGTAATACTTCTGCAGCACCTTGGCGACCTCGGGACGGCTGAATTCGACCGGCAGATCCTGACCTTCGGAAAGCATCGAGCGCACCTTGGTACCGGACAGCAGGATGCGGTCATCCTTGGTGTGCGGGCAGGTGCGCTGCGAGGCCATGCCGCCGCACTTGTTGCACCAGAAGGTCCAATCGATGTTCATGTTCACGGTTTCGAGCGAGCCCTTGGGGATTTCGTCGAAGATCTTCTGCGCGTCGAAGGGGCCGTAGTAGTCGCCCACGCCAGCATGGTCGCGGCCGACGATCAGGTGCGAGCAGCCGTAGTTCTGGCGGAACAGCGCGTGCAGCAGCGCTTCGCGCGGACCGGCATAGCGCATGTCCAGCGGGTAGCCGGCCTGGATCACGGTGTTGGGGGCGAAGTAGTTTTCGACCAGCACGCTGATGGCTTCGGAACGTACTTCGGCTGGGATGTCGCCCGGCTTCAGCGCACCCAGCAGGGAGTGAACCAGCACGCCATCCATGGTCTCGATGGCGATCTTGGCCAGGTACTCGTGCGAACGGTGCATCGGGTTGCGCGTCTGGAAGGCGGCAATCTTGGACCAGCCCATTTTTTCGAACGCGGCACGGGTTTCGGCCGGGGTCATGAACTGATCGCCGTATTCTTCCTTGAAGCTGCCGGTGGACAGTACCTTGACCGGGCCGGCCAGGTTGTACTTGCCCTGGGCCATGACCATCTTGACGCCGGGGTGTTCCATGTCGGTGGTCTTGTAGACCTGCATGCACTCGTGGGCCTTGTCGATGCTGTATTTTTCGGTCACCTTCATGGTGCCCATGATGTCGCCGGTCTCGGCATCGACCAGTGCGATGTCGTCACCGGCCTTGATGGCCTCGTCATCGGTCGACAGGGTGACCGGGATTGGCCAGAATAGACCGCTGGCCATCTTGTAGCCGTCACACACGCCTTCCCAGTCGGCATGGGTCATGTAGCCTTCCAACGGAGTGAAGCCGCCGATGCCCAGCATGATGAGGTCGCCGGTTTCACGCGAGCTCATCGTGACTTTGGGCAGCGAAGCAGCGCGGGTTTTTTCGGCGGCGAGTGCGTCGCCCGTCAGCAGCAGGGGTTTGAGTTCACCGCCACCGTGGGGGCGTACCAGTTTGGACATGCTGTCTCCTTGGACTGTGTGGGGGTATTAGAGTCCGGGCAGCATAGCACCGGGGTTGGCGCCTGAATAATCCTTTATTTTTATTTGAGGATAAGCGGGTTTGATATGGAGTGGCGATGACGAAAAATCCCGGGCAAATCGGGCTTTTTGCAAATGAAACAAGGATTTATGCGTCAAAAAAAGCGGGCATATCGGACTGTTCCGTCCTGATGACGTCAACCCAGGCGGGTTGGATGTCGCCCCCGGCTGTGGCCAGCTTTTTGGTTTCTTCGTAGAGCATTTTCCAGCGGTTGTACAGGCAGTCGCTGACCCTGCGCATGCCTGCATCGAAATAGGAGTTGTGCAGATCGCCGATGGTGCGGGTGAAGGATTCCATCTGTTCCAGCAGGTTGTGCGGATAGCCCTGGCGGTTGGGGTCGGCGTATTTGACCTTCTCGCGCTTGACCGCGCGCACGAAGACTTTCTGGCCTTCGGTGAGATCGGCTTCGGTGCGGGGCACGCCGCCGTAATTCATCACTTCCTGGATGAAGCCGTTCAGGCGTTCTCCGAAATCGAAGTTGGCGTAATCGACGTTTGACATGGGAGCTCCGTTATCAGGTGAGGCTTTGCAGGCTGGATGCAAAGCCGGTCATTATCCTACGCCGCGCGATGCGGCCGTTAGCGCCTTTTCGGGATGGTGGCGCGATTATTTCCTAAGCCCTTGAATCCAGCGGGAATAAATTTTGTCGGCCAGTTGGTGAAGCTGGGCGATGCGGGCGGGCAAGTCCGTCTGGATGTCTGCGGGCGATTGCACGCCGGGACTGTCGCTGGCGGCGATTTCGTCGGCGCCGTGCTCGCACCAGCTGGCGATGAGTTCGGGCGTCATTTCGACGTGGCATTGCATGCCGATATGGCGATCGTCTAGCACAAAGGCCTGGTTGGCGCAATAGGCGCTTTCGAGGATGCGAGTGGCGCCCGGCGGCAGCGTGAAGGTTTCGCCATGCCAGTGGAAAGCCGGCATGGGGGTTGCGGCATCGCCCAGCCAGGGGCGCGCAGCGTCGGCGTCGGTGATGCGGACATCGGCCCAGCCGATTTCCTTGACCGGATTGGCGCCGACCGTTCCGCCCAGCGCCTTGGCCATCATCTGTCCGCCAAGACAGTGGCCGATTACCGGGATGGCCGCCGCGACCGCCTGGCGGATCAGGGCCAGTTCAGGCGGGATCGAGGGCAGATCGTCGTTCACGCTCATCGGTCCGCCCATCAAGCAGATACCGGAAATGCCGTTAAGCTTGTCGGGCACGGCGTCGCCGGCGTCGATGCGCACCAGCTGCCAGGGGATGCCGTGGCGATCCAGGAACGCGGTGAAGTATCCCGGCCCTTCGATCGGGAAGTGACGCAAAATCAGAACAGGATCCATGATGCCTCATAAATATAAATCAACCACGCTCTACCCGCGAGGGGCAGGCCGTGTTTGTACCCGCGAGGGGCAGGCCGTGGTTGTAAAGCCGACAAGTCGGCAACAACCACGCTCTAAAGCCGCTAAAGCGGCAACAACCACGCTCATCATAGCGGCAGGCTGGCTTGCGTGCACGGCGACCTGGGCGACCAGCGTGTCGGTGATGGGCTTGTTCAAGGACAAGGCCATCGTCAGCATCGACGGCGGCAAGTCGCGCATCCTGAGTGTGGGGCAGACGGTTCAGGGGGTGAAGCTGCTCGCCGCGGATTCGGATGGTAGTGTCACGAACCAAAAATAACGAAACATGAAACAGCGTCTTTTTCCGCCATGCGTCGTTGCAGCCCCTTGCCGTATACCCCATACGGCTGCGGGTCTGCGCCTAGCCTGGCGAAAAAATCCATCTGTTTCATTTGTTCCGCTATTTCCGGTTCGCAACACTAGTTTCGATGTCGACGGCAAGCGCCGCACTCTCGGCATGGGGCAATCGTTTGCCGGCGGCACAGTGACGGCCGAACGCCAGAGCGTGTCGCTTACCGCCGATGCGCGCGGTCACTTCGCGGCCGCCGGGTCGCTGAATGGCTACCCGATGAGTTTCCTGGTCGACACCGGCGCCACCACCATCGCCATCAATCCCGCCGAAGCCCGGCGCATCGGACTCGACTACAAGGCCGGGCAGGCCGTCGGTGTTGGTACCGCCGCAGGTATGGTGCGTGCTTGGCGGGTCAAGTTCAACACCGTCAAGGTCGGCAGTATTACGCTTAACCAGGTGGACGGAATGGTGGTGGAAAGTGGCCTCAATGTGCCGTTGCTGGGAATGAGTTTTCTGAACCGGATGGAAATGAAGCGTGACGGCCAGACGATGACGCTGACGCAGCGTTACTGATTTCGGGCTGCCGTTGCTGGCTGCCGGAATGCAACAAGGCCTGCAATTGCAGGCCTTGTTTTTTTAGAGCAGCAAAGCTCAGGTGCTTTTCTGCTTGTTACGTTCGATCAGCGCATACGCCGAGTGGTTGTGTATGGATTCGAAGTTCTCCGCTTCCACCACATACGAATCGATCAGCGGTTCGTCGTTCATCGCGGCGGCGACGTCGCGCACGATGTCCTCGACGAATTTCGGGTTGTCGTAGGCGCGCTCGGTGACGTATTTCTCGTCGGGGCGCTTCAACAGACCGTACAGTTCGCACGAGGCCTGGTCCTCGACCTTGCGCACCAGATCCTCGATCCACAGGAAGCCGTTGGTTCTGGCCGAGACCGTGACGTGCGAGCGCTGATTGTGCGCACCGTAGTCGGAGATCTTTTTCGAGCATGGACACAGGCTGGTCACCGGCACCACCACCTTGGTGGTGTGGAAGAACTGACCCTTTTCGATGGCGCCTACAAAGGTGACCTCGTAATCCAGCAGGCTCTGCACGCCGGAAACGGGCGCTGACTTGTTGATGAAGTAGGGGAAGGTCATTTCGATGTAGCCCGATTCGGCTTCCAGGCGTTCGACCATCTGGCGCAGCATGCCCTCGAAGTTCTCGACCGAAATCTCGCGCTCGCGCGTATTGAGAATTTCAAGGAAGCGCGACATGTGCGTGCCCTTGAAGTTGTGCGGCAGGTACACGTACATGCTGAAATTGGCGATGGTGTGCTGGACGCCATCGCTTTTATCCGCCACCCGCACCGGATGGCGAATGCTCTTGATGCCGACCTTGTCGATGGCGATTTGACGCGTATCGACTGAACTTTGCACGTCTGGCATGCAAACGGCGGTGTCGCAAATCTGGTTCATGGCGAGTTCCTAATGATGAGTGCAGTTTAGACCAAGTATAAACTGCCAGGGTAGTTGAGTAAACTACTCGGGTAATTGGGTTGTCCTTGCGCGCACGGCGTGTTCAATGCCTGCAGCGTCGAGCCCGCAGGCGGCCAGCATCCTGACCGGGTCGCCATGTTCGATGAAAGTGTCGGGCAGTCCCAGGTGCAGCACGGGAACCGGGATGCCGAGGCCGGCTAGCGCCTCGGCCACCCCGGCGCCGGCGCCGCCTGCCACCGCGTTTTCCTCCAGCGTGACCAGCAGGCGGTGGGTTTGCGCCAGTTCGCGCAGCAGATCGAGATCCAGCGGTTTGACGAAACGCATGTCGGCCACACTGGCGTCGAGCGCCGCGGCGGCTTGAAGGGCAGGTGCGACCAGGCTGCCGAAGGCGATCAGCGCCACCTCGCGGCCGCTGCGGCGCAGCACGCCCTTGCCGATTTCGACCGGATCGAGGCCGGGGTCGATTGCAGCGCCGGCGCCGCTCCCGCGCGGGTAGCGTACCGCCGACGGACCGTTGTGCAGGAACGCCGTGGTCAGCAGACGGCGGCATTCGTTCTCGTCGGAGGGCGCAGCAATCAGCATGTTGGGAATGCAGCGCAGGAAACTCAGATCAAAACTGCCGGCGTGGGTGGGGCCGTCGGCGCCGACCAGCCCGGCGCGGTCGATCGCCAGCATCACCGGCAGGTCCTGCAGCGCAATGTCGTGGATCAGCTGGTCGTAGGCGCGCTGCAGAAAGGTCGAATAGATCGCCACCACCGGTTTCACGCCCTCGCAGGCGAGACCGGCGGCAAAGGTCAGCGCATGCTGCTCGGCGATGCCGACGTCGAAATAGCGCTTCGGGAATTCCTGCGAGAAGCGCACCAGGCCTGAGCCTTCGCGCATCGCCGGGGTGATGCCGACCAGCCGCGTGTCGACGGCGGCCATGTCGCACAGCCAGTCGCCGAACACCTGGGTGTAGGTGGGTTTGGCGCCGGCTTTCTCGGCGACGCCATTTTCCGGATCGAAACACGAAACGCCGTGATACAGGCAGGGATTGGCTTCGGCGGGTTTGTAGCCTTTGCCCTTTTTGGTGACCACGTGGAGGAACTGCGGGCCGCTCAGCTGCTTGATGTTGGAGAGGGTATCGAGCAGCACGTCGAGGTCGTGGCCGTCGATCGGGCCGATGTAGTTGAAGCCGAATTCCTCGAACAGCGTGCCCGGCGTCATCATGCCCTTCATGTGCTCCTCGGCGCGCTTGGCCAGTTCGCGGATCGGCGGCGCGACCGACAGCACTTTCTCGCCGGCACGGCGCGCGGCCGCATAGAATTTGCCCGACATCATGCGTGCCAGGTAATTGTTGAGCGCACCGACGTTGGGCGAAATCGACATGTCGTTGTCGTTCAGCACCACCAGCAAGGGCAGATCGGTGGCCCCGGCATTGTTCAGCGCCTCGAACGCCATGCCGGCAGTCATTGCGCCGTCGCCGATGACCGCCACCGCGCGCTGGCCGGAGTCCAGCTGATGAAAGGCCTCGGCCATGCCGAGCGCGGCCGAGATCGAGGTGCTGGAATGGCCGACACCGAAGGCGTCGTACTCGCTTTCGGCACGGCGCGGAAAGCCGGCGATGCCGCCCGGCTGGCGCAGGCCGGCCATCGCCGCACGGCGCCCGGTGAGGATCTTGTGCACATAGGTCTGGTGGCCGACGTCCCACACGATGCGGTCCGCCGGGGTGTCGAACACGTAATGCAACGCGAGGGTCAGTTCCACCGTACCGAGATTGGAGGCGAGATGGCCGCCGGTGCTGGCAACCGATTCGACCAGGAACTGGCGCAGCTCGGCGGCGAGTTTAGGCAGCTCGGCGGGTGCCAGTGCGCGCAGGTCGGCTGGCGTATCGAGGGTGTCGAGCAATGGCTTGGTCATCTCAGAACGTCCGCTCGACCACGAAGTCGGCCAACTGGCGCAGCCGCGCGGCGGGTGCGCCAAGATCGGACAGGGCGGCGTGGGCGTCGGCGCGCAGTTCCTGCGCCAGTTCGCGCGCGCGCGCGACGCCGAGCAGGCTGACGTAGGTGGGCTTGTTGTTGGCGGCATCCTTGCCGGCGGTCTTGCCCAGCGTGGCGGTGGGCGTTTCGGCGTCAAGCACGTCGTCGACCACCTGGAAGGCGAGGCCGATGCTCTTGGCGTAGCGATCGAGTGCGGTGTGAGTGGCATCGGGGATGCTGCCGCATTGTGCGCCCAGCAGCACTGAGGCGCGGATCAGCGCACCGGTCTTGTGGATATGCATGAATTCGAGTTCGGTCAGGTCAAGCGGCTTGCCCACGCTGGCCAGATCGATCGCCTGGCCGCCAGCCATGCCGCGCGAACCGGCAGCCTGTGCCAGCAGCTGCACCATCTTCAGCTGGCTGGCCGCATCGTCGGCCAGCGGCTGCGAAGCGAGGATGTCGAACGCCAGGCTCTGCAGGGCGTCGCCCGCCAAGAGGGCGGTCGCCTCGTCGAACTCGACGTGCACCGTGGGCTTGCCGCGCCGCAGCGCATCGTTGTCCATCGCCGGCATGTCGTCGTGCACCAGCGAATAGGCGTGGATCAGTTCGACCGCGGCGGCGGCGTTCTGCACCCGCTCGATGCCGGCGCCGCAGACTTCGCCGGCGGCAAACGCCAGCAGCGGGCGCACCCGCTTGCCGCCGCCCAGCACGGTGTAACGCATCGCATCGTGCAGGCGCTGGGGCGCAATGTGGGCAGGCGGAAGCCACTCGGCCAGCACGCTTTCCATGCGTGCCTGGCAGCCTTGCGTCCAGGCGGCAAAATCAGTCATCGGTGTCTTCGGTCTTGAAAGGCTGCAGGGCCCCGTTTTCGAGAATCTGCACCTGCTGTTCCGCATCGGCCAGCTGCCGGCGGCAATACTGCAACAGTTCGGCGCCGCGCTTGTATACGGTCAGCGAGGCTTCCAGCGGCAGCTGACCGGATTCCATTTCAGTCACAATGGCCTCCAGTTCGGCCAGTGCAGACTCGTAGTCCTTGGGCGGGAGGGTGGCGCGGGATTTGGCCATGAATATCGAATCCAGCGGGGGAAAGGACGATACTTTAACAAATTTAGCCCGCTGCCTTAACAGTAATCGGCATGGCACGAACTCGTCGCGGCCGGGCAAACAATGCATCGCGGTGATGGAAGTGGAGCAGGGACATCGATGAAGTCAAGCTGGATGCTGGTGGCGGCGGCCCTGTTCGCGCTGATGAGCGTGCTGGTGAAGCAGGCGTCCGCTACCTTCTCGCCCGCCGAACTGGTGTTTTACCGCTCGGCGTTCGGGCTGGTCGCCATCTGGGGGGGAATCGCCCTCAGCCGTCGCCGGTTGCTGGCGCCGCTCGCCACGCGCCATTGGCGGGCGCACTTCTGGCGCGGACTGTCGGGCTTTATCGCGCTGGTGCTGTTCTTTTACGCCATCGCGCGGCTGCCGCTGGCCACTGCGGTCACCCTGAATTACACCGCCCCGCTATTCCTGGCTGCGCTATCCGCCTGGTGGCTGCACGAGCGCCACGGACGAGGACTGATCGGGGCGGTGCTGCTGGGTTTTGTCGGGATCGTCCTGCTGCTGCGTCCGCAGCTGCAGGACCAGGCCTGGTTGCCGGCGCTGGCCGGACTGGCGTCGGGCATGTTGGCAGCGGTGGCCTATGTCAACGTCAAGCAGCTGGGCCGGCTGGGCGAACCCGAGTGGCGGGTGGTGTTTTATTTCACCCTGCTGGCGACCATGGGCGGCGGCGCATGGATGCTGGTGGCCGGATTTCACACGCCGCAGGCGGGCGACTGGCTGTGGCTGGCCGGCATCGGCGTCACCGCCACGCTGGCGCAGCTGGCGCTGACGCGCGCTTATCATCGCGGCCGCACGCTCATGGTCGGCGCGCTCGCCTACACCACGGTCGGATTTTCCGCCCTCTACGGCGTGCTGCTGTTCGGCGAACGGCTGCCGCTGCCGGCCTGGATCGGGATGGCGGTGGTGGCGGCAGCCGGTGTGTGGGCCGTGCGCGCGTCGACACCTGCGCAGCCCGATTCGCTATAGTTCGGTCACATTCCAAAGGAGAGCACCATGATCAGTCTGAACACCAAGGACAACCTGATTGCCGTCACCGTGATGGGGCAGTTCACGCTGGACGATTACCGCGAGATCGAGAAGGCGGTGTGTTACGGCATCCAGTTTCAGGGCAGCGTCAACCTGCTGTTCGACTTGCGCGATATGCTGTCCTACAGCATCGACGTGGCGTGGGAGGAGCTGAAATTTTCGCGCGAGCACAAGAACGATTTTGGCCGCATCGCCATCCTGACCGGCGATCAGTGGGTAGCGTGGAGCATGTGGGTGAACCGCATGTTCATGTCGGCGGATATCCGCCTGTTCGACGATCTGGGTCTGGCGCAGGCCTGGCTGGCCGGCGGCAAGTTGCCGGCCGCGGCGAGCTGATGCATGCCAGCCCGATATCAGACTGGCGCAGAGTGATCCTGTTTTCAGGCTGCTGTCCGGCCACTCATGGGGGCGCATTGCGCGCCGGCCGGAAAATTTCCTTGTTGGCGTAATACGCGACGTGGGCGTTGGCCGCATCCCAGCCCGGAATGCCCTGTACCGGAAGCGGGACAAGCTGGCGCGGGGTGTCGATCGCGCCGAGCGCCGTGACGGCCAGGGCTTCCGCGGCATCGGGGTCGAGCGAATCCGAACGCAGCAGCAGGCATTTTCCGGTGATCGACGGGTAGGGTGCGAGTGTTTTTTCCAGCAGCGCATGGCCCACCACCACAAAACACATCCCGGTTTCGACCTGTGCGCGCGCTTCCCAGAACAGCGCGTGCCAGGCGTGCCCGGTCAGCAACGCAGGCAACGCCGATTCACGGCTGAGCACCCACACACCCGACTCGTCCAGCACCGTCAGCGCGTCGCGGCGGCGGCCGCGCCGGGCGTCGGTTTCAAACGCGATGGCTTCGCCATGGGCCGCGTTCAGCGCAGCCTTGAAGCGTGGAAAGCGCAGCCAAACCAGCGCGTTCAGCACATCGTGCCAGGTGTCGGCGCGGGTCGGCACCTGGCCGGTGTGCAGAATATGGGTTTCGTAATCGCGTGCCGGCAGGCGGCCGTCAGCGGCAAAAAAGCGCAGCGGCAACCCGCGTGACTGCGTTGTGCCGCGTGCAGTGGCCAGTGCGTTGAGGGCGTCCAGCGAGGGCAGCGCGTGCGCCAGTCCCAGCGCGTCGATCGGATCCCGGTAGGGCGCGAAGGCGGGGTGGGCGAAGTTCAACCCGAATTATCCATGAGGCGATAGATGGCCCGTAGGGTGCGCCATGCGCACCGATCCATGCTCTCCAGGGTGCGCACGGCGCACCCTACGGAACCACTTCGTCCCCCGAATGAACAAACTGGATTCAATGCAGCGCTTCGGACAGGGCCTGGCGGTATTGCCGCGTCAGCGGATGGGCGCTGCCGAGCAGGTCGAACAGCGCCAGCAGGCTGATGCGGCCGATGTCGTGGCGAAAGCCGCGGTCGGTGCGGGCGATGAACAGCAGTTCCTCCAGCGCGCCGGCAAACTCGTCCGCCGCCAGCAATACCGCCGCGCGCTGATAGCGTGCACCGAGGTCATTTGAATCGTGGGCGAGGCGGGCATCGAGTTCGGCCAGCGGCGGCGCCAGCCGCGCGGTTTCCGCCAGGCCCAGGTGTGCGTGCAGGCGGGCGATTTCGGGCTCCGCCCGCGCGTCCGGCGGCAGACTGTCAAGCAGCTTCAGCGCCTGCTCGCCTTCGCCTTCGGCCCACAGCAGCTTGGCGAGGTCGCGCGGGATGGCGAGATTGTCGGGCTCGGCCATCGCCGCATTGGCGAGCAGCATGCGCGCCTGCGCTACGTTTCCCGACTGCCAGGCAGCTACCCCCAGCGCATGGGCGCGGTTGGCGTCGCCGGCGATGAAGCGGTCGAGCACTTCGCGAAAGCTGCTGTCGGGATCGGCGCCGTGAATAGTGTGGGCGACCTCGCCGCGCCAGAAAAACTTCACCGTGGGCACCGAATTCACGCCAAAGCGCCGGACCAACTCGGGCAGGTCATCCGTATTCAGCATCACCAGCAGGAACTTGCCGCCGTATTCGGCGGCGAGCTTGACCAGGCGCGGCATCAGGATGAAGCAAGGACCGGCCTTGGGAGTCCAGAAGTGCACCAGCACCGGGCCCTTGTGCGAGTTTTCCAGTACCAGCCGATTGAAGTTCTCGGCGCTGGCGTCAAAAACATAAGGTGACAGGCTCATACGAATCCTCCGGTCTTGGCAAAGCGGTTGCAGGCGGCGACGAGTTCGCGTGCGGTGCCCGGCTCGAACGCCGAATGGCCGGCATCCGCCACGATTACATAGCGCGCTTCGGGCCAGGCGCGTGCCAGTTCGTCGGCCGAGACGATGGGGCAGACGGCGTCGTAGCGTCCCTGCACGATCACCGCCGGGATGGAACGGATGCGGTCGATGTTGGCGAGCAGGCTGTTGTCGGGCAGGAAGATATGGTTGACGAAATAATGCGTCTCGATGCGCGACAGCGACAGTGCGGTTTTTTCGCTGCAGAACGCGGAGACGAGGCCGGGGTTGGGCAGCAGGGTCGAGCAGGACGCCTCGAAGGTGGCCCACTGAAAGGCGGCAGGCTGGTGCACCGCCGGATCGGGGTCGAGCAGGCGGCGGTGATAGGCGGCGAGCAGATCGTGGCGTTCGTTTGCCGGGATGAATTCCGCCAGTTGCCGCTGCGCCTCGGGGAACAGGGCACGGATGCCGTAGAGGAACCAGTCGATTTCGTTTTTTCGGCACAGGAATATCCCGCGCAGCACCAGTCCGCGGCAGCGTTCGGGGTGGGTTTCGGTATAAACGAGCGCCAGCATCGAGCCCCATGAGCCGCCGAATACCAGCCAGGCATCGATGCCGAGTTCGCATCGCAGTGCTTCCATGTCGGCGATCAGATGCGGCGTGGTGTTGTCGGTGAGCTCGCCGTGCGGGGTCGAACGGCCGCTGCCGCGCTGATCGAACAAAACGATCCGGTAGCGCGCCGGATCGAAAAATTGCCGCTGGATCGGCGAGGTGCCGGAACCGGGTCCGCCGTGCACAAACAGCACCGGGATGCCGTCGGGATTGCCGGAGGTCTCCCAGTAGATGCGGTGGACGCCTGCCGTTTCCAGCATGCCGCTGGCGTAAGGCGTAAGGGGGGGGTAGAGCGTGGCAAGGTCTGACATGGGCGGCGCCTGGAGTCGAAGCCAGGATTATCGCCTGCGCTGTCGGGCATGAACAGGCGAGGGGCGCCGATTCGCTGTGCCTGCCGGAAATTTGCCGTATCGACAGGCGGGTGCTGGGGTCGTATGCTTCCGGTGCGTCCGGAATGCGCCAGCCGGCAATTCGGTGATTCGGGCTGTGCGGGAGAAAAAAAGCAGCAACGTCCGAAGCTGCCAACCAACCGATACCGGAGTCGTTCCATGAGCCATGTTGTTAAAGTTGTCCTGTTGGGCCTGGGTGGAGCCGGGGAAAAATTTGCTGAGCATTTCCTGCGCCAAACGGGCTGCTGATGCATGGCCCGCTCCAATCGTGACGGCGCCTGGCGCCACGACGGCCGGACTGTTGCGATTCTTGTTTGATGTGATGCCATGAACACCCCCTTCAAGTTTGCCCATGCTGTAGACCCCGACTGGACCCGCGCCGCGCAGGCCTGCATGAATCAGCTGGGCACGATTCCATCCGCTGCGACGCTGGGGTTTCTGTATGTGTCGGACGCCTTCGCGGGCGAACTCGACGCAATCCTGGCTTTTTTCAAAAGCGCGACGGCGGTACCGCACTGGACTGGTAGCGTGGGCGTGGGGGTCTGCGCCAGCGGGGTGGAATACCTGGGGCAACCGGCGATGGCGGTGATGCTGGGCGAGTTCGAGCCGGCCGATTTCAGCATGCTGCCGCTGCTGCGGACCCCGCAGGATATCGCCGCTCAGCCGTTGCCGGATGCCTACTTCGCCATGGTGCATGGCGACCCGGCCAACACCCGCATCCAGGATCTGATCGAAGGCCTCAGTGAACACGTGTCGAGTGGCTTTGTCGTCGGCGGGCTGTCCAGTTCGGAAGGCGTGACCGCACAGATCAATGATGGCGTGGTGAGTGGCGGTTTGTCGGGCGTGCTGTTCAGCGAGCGGGTGAAGCTGGCGACGCGGCTGACGCAGGGGGTTTCGCCGCTGGGGCCGCGCCACCGCGTCACCGCAGCCAACAAAAACATCATCGGCAGCCTTGACCATCGTCCGGCGCTGGACGTGATGAAGGAAGAAATCGGCGAAGTGCTGGCGCGCGACCTGCGGCGCGCGGCTGGCTATATTTTTGTCGGCCTGCCGGTACGCGGTTCGGACACCGGCGACTATCTGGTGCGCAACATCCTCGGTATCGACCCGCAGAATCACCTGGTGGCAATCGGCGAAATCGTCGAGCCGGGAGACGAACTGCTGTTTTGTCGGCGCGATCGGCAGTCGGCCGAGGCCGACCTGCAGCGGATGCTCGCGGCCATCGGGACGCAATTGAACGCGCCAATCCGGGGCGGCGTGTATTATTCCTGCCTGGGGCGCGGCCAGCACATGTTCGGCGCGCCGAACCGCGAAATGGAACTGATTCGCGATGCCCTGGGAGATTTCCCGTTGGTGGGTTTTTTTGCCAACGGCGAAATTTCCCACAACCGTTTATATGGCTACACCGGGGTGTTGACCCTGTTCGGATGACCAGTATGAGGATACAAGAATGCCCTTGCACGCCATGAAAGAAGACGAAGTCCGCCTGTTGCGCGGCGAGATCGAAATGTTGATGAACGAACGCCGCCAGCTGTTGCAGGTGACGGGCGCGGCAGCTGTATTCGTCGCCAATCTGGATACCGATACCTTGCCCGACGACACCGACACCATCGATGCGGCTGAAATGCTGGCCGAACAACTCAACGGGCTGACCGAGGAAACCCTCAAGGACGCGCTGGAGTCGGTGCGCGCCGAACTCGATCCCGTGCAATAGACGGCCCCTCATCTCTTGGCCCGCTTGTCGCTGCCAGCTCCCGCTGCATTCGGGCACTTTGCGCTCGGCGCCGCCGGAGCAGGGATCATAGGCACGCTGCCGCGCTATCTTCAGCCCTTCAGATCCACCCTCGGTTATGTGTTCAGCGTCGCCAAATTTGCGCGGGTAGCCGCGTCGGAAAGCGCCAGCGGCGGTTCCTTGGCTTCCGGGCGCTCCTGTTACAGTGCGTCAATCGGTGCGCAGGGTGCACCCTACGGCGCTGGCCAACACCAATAAATAACGATGAAAGAGCTGCCCATTTAAATAGGGGCGCGCTTTTTTAAATCGACTTTCTGCAGAAATACCAGGGCCGCTTGACGACGATGGCGCCGCGTAATTCGCCTACCCCATAGTCGGTGGTCCGATCCAGCGGATATTCAGTCTGCAGGCGTGCCTTAACCCCTTCCGGGATCGATTCGGCGGGGCCGTGGCAGTGAGGTCATGGTGAGTTGACAGATCGTCTGCCTGTCATCACCTCAGGAAATACTGCACATAGAAAGTCAGCGCCACGCCCATGCCCAGCCAGGCGACGGCGGGGCCAAGCAATACGCGCAGGATCCTGTTGTAAGGAACGAAGCCGACGCCGTGCACGAAGCCGGCCGACAGGCCCCACATGATCAGCGCGAGAATGCCGTGCCCGATGGGACTGCCGTCCTCGACGGTCAATGGTCGCGGAAACAGCGTGACGAGAAGTATGAGCACGAACGCTGCGGCCAGCGTGATGCCGCGTATCCATCCGCGATCGAGCATGGCGGTCAGGTCGGTTTCGCCTTGCGGTAGGGCCGCAGGTACCGCCATTCGAAAAACCGTTTGGCCCAGTGGAACAGGCGGCACGACGGCAGCATGAAGGCGCGTTTTTCGTTGCGGTAAACAAGGATGCCGCGGTCGAGCGTGTCGACGATGCAGATCAGCTCGACCTTGAAACGCGCGACCGGCGGCTTGCCCGCCAGGGCCCGCAGCAGGTTTTCGGCGGCGGCTTTAGCCTGCAGGTCGGCGATGTGCGCCTGCTTGGGCAGCCAGTCGGGGCCGGGGTAGCTGCCGGAATCGCCGGCGACATAGACCTTGTCCGATCCTGCTACCTGACAGTGGGCGTCGGCCTTGAAGAAGCCGCCGTCGGACAGAGGCAGCCCGGTTTCGCTTGCCCAGGCAGGTCCGGTCATGCCCGGCATGAAGAGAATCAGGTCGGCGGGCACGTCGCCACCTTCGGTCCTGATCCGGTCGGCCTCGAAGCCAGCGGGCTTGTGGCCGAGATGGGTGGCGATGTCGCGCTTCTGCATTTCGCGCAGCAGGCCGACGACTGCCTTCGCACCCAGACGCTTGCCCGGTTCCTTCGCGGCGTTGAAAAACACCAGCTTGAAGCGATCACGGCGACCCTGTCGGCGCAGCAGGGTGTCGATGCCGAACAGCAGTTCGAACATCGGCCCACCCCGCATTGCGCCCTGTTCCTTGGGGTTGGTGCCAAAACCGAAGGCAATCGTGCCGCGGTCCATTTTTTCCAGGCGTTCGCGGACCGCTTCGGCCGCACTCGAACCTTCGCAGATCGTCAGCGCATGTTCGATGCCGGGCAGGGACTTGAGGAAGCGGCCGCCGCTGGCGATCAGCAGCGCATCGTTGGTGACGCTGCCGTTGTCGGTCAGCACGGTGCGGCCGCCATCGGCGAGGCCGGTTACACGCCCGGCGTGGAATTCAACCCGCTGTTCGGCGAGAAAGCCCGACACGTCGATGTCGAGGTCGGCGCCGCGTCGCAATCCCGAAGGCACCCAGATCAGGCTCGGGTAATACGTCAGCGCGGCCCGGGGGGAAACGAGCGTGATCCGCACGTCGCGATCGCGTTGTCGCAGTTCGCGCACCGCGGTGAGCGCGGCGAATCCCGATCCGAGAATGACAATATGGTGGGCACTCATGAAAAACTCCTGTAATGGCTCGATGAAATCAGGCCAATAGTATGGCGTGTCCGCATCACGCGGGCGAGTTCTTCACGATCAAAGATCAATCCTGCCGGGCATCGTCTGCGGCCGAATCGCGCGCTTCGTCGGCTGCGCATTCCCTGGCGTCGCACATCATCGCGCTGATCGAGGCGAGCAGCACGGCCAGGGTGACTCCGAGTATCCAGGCGAAATACCACATGGCGATTCCTTTCAGTACACCGATTTGTCGTTGGCGGCGATGAATTCCGTCGTGACCTTGCCCCACATCACCTTGTAGGCCCACGAGGTGTAAACGACGATCAGCGGCATGAAGATCACGGTGACACCGAGCATCAGACCGAGCGTGAGTTGCGAGGACATGGCATCGAACACGGTGAGGCTGGAGCGCGGATCGGTCGACGACGGCATGATGAAGGGAAACATCGATACGCCGGCGGTACCGATGATGCCGGCGCACGCCGCCGACGACGACCAAAATGCCAGGCCGGCCTTGTTGAGGCGTGCGAACAGGATGCCCGCTGCCAGGGCGACAAAGGCGGCGATCGGCACCCACTTCGCCCACGTATAGGTGTGGTAGTTGGTCATCCAGGCGCCGGCGGCGATTTCAACGGTCTTGGCGAGCGGATCGGCTGGGCCGTTGGGATCGAGGGTACTGGTGATGACATAGCCGTCGATGCCGGTCACCCACCACCCGGCCAGTGCGAACGTGACGAAGGTCAGCACGCCGAACAGCAGGCTTGCGGTACGGGCGCGGCGATAGATGCCGCCCTCGGTGCGCATCATCAGGTAGTTCGCACCCTGAAAGGTGATCATGCCCAGGCTTACCACGCCGGCCAGCAGTGCAAACGGGTTGAGCAGCGCCCAGAAGCTGCCGGTGTAAGTCGACATCATCAGGTCGTTGAAGTGGAACGGCACACCCAGAAGCAGGTTGCCGAAGGCGACGCCAAAGATGACCGGCGGCACGGCACCGCCGATGAACAGGCCCCAGTCCCAGGTGCTGCGCCAGGTGGCGTTGTGGAGCTTGGAACGGTAGGTGAAGCCGACCGGGCGGAAGAACAAGGCCCACAATGCCGCCATCATCGCCCAGTAAAAGCCCGAGAAGGCTGTGGCGTAGACCAGCGGCCAGGCGGCGAACAGCGCGCCCCCTGCGGTGATGAACCAGACCTGGTTACCTTCCCAGTGCGGGGCGACGGTGTTGATGACGGCCCGTCGTTCGAGGTCGGTCCTGCCGACAAAGGGCAGCAGGGTACCGACGCCCATGTCGTGGCCGTCCATGATGGCAAAGCCGATCAGCAGCACACCGATGAGAAGCCACCAGACGAGTTTCAGGGTTGCATAATCCATGTCCGCTCCTTAAACCCTGTTCGATGTGGCGCCTGCAGGCAATGCGCCGCCCGCCGCCTGCTCGCCGTGGTATTTGCCGGTGCCGAGGCTGGCCGGGCCGAGTCGTACGTACTTCCTCATCAGATACACTTCGACGACGAGCAGCACGGTATAAAAGCCGATAAAGCCCGCGAGCGAGCCGTAGACATTTGCGACGGAAATGTTGGAAACCGAGATGTGCGTCGGCAACACGCCGTAGATCGTCCAGGGCTGGCGGCCATATTCGGCGACGATCCAGCCGAGTTCGGCGGCGATCCAGGGCATCGGAATGAACCACAGCGCCCAGCGCAGCAGCCATTTCTTCTCGACGAAGGTGCCCTTGATCGAATAGAACAGCGCCAGCGTGAACAGCGCGAGGAACAGGAAACCCAGTGCGACCATGATGCGGAAACTCCAGAACAGCGGCGCGACCCGCGGGATGGTGTCGTCGACGGCCTGCTGGATCATGTCAGGCGTGGCCTGCGACACGTCGACAATGTATTTCTTCAACAACAGGCCGAAGCCGAGGTTGGCCTTGTGCACTTCGAACTGTGCGAGCGCAGTGGCATCGTCGCGGTTTCTGCGCAGCTGCTCCAATGCGACCACCGCCTTGATACCGTCCACGATGCGTTCGCGGTTCTTCTCCTTGATCTCACGGATGCCGGGCAGGGTCTCGCTGAGCGAGCGGGTGCCGATCAGCCCCAGCACGTAGGGGATCTGCAGTTCGTAATCGTTGCGCTGGGCTGCTTCGTTCGGCAGCGCGAACAGCGTGAACGCGGCGGGCGCGGGTTCGGTATCCCACATCGCCTCCATCGCTGCCAGCTTGGCCTGCTGCGATTCACTCAGGGTGTAGCCGGATTCATCGCCCAGCACGATTACCGACAGCGCCGAGGCAAAGCCGAAGCCGGCGGCAATGCGAAACGAGCGGCGAGCGAAGTCGAGGTCACGGCCTCTCAGCAGGTACCAGCTGGAAATGCCAAGCACAAACACCGAAGCGGTGACATAACCCGCCGACACCGTGTGGACGAATTTGGCCTGTGCCACCGGGTTGAATACGATGGCCCAGAAGTCGGTCATTTCCATGCGCATGGTGACGAAGGAAAACTCCGCGCCGAGCGGATTCTGCATCCAGCCGTTGGCGATCAGGATCCACAGCGCCGAGAGGTTGGAGCCGAGCGCCATCAGCACCGTCACCATGAAATGCTGCCATTTGTTGAGGCGATCCCAGCCGAAGAAGAACAGGCCGATGAAGGTCGATTCGAGGAAGAATGCCATCAGGCCCTCGATCGCCAGCGGTGCGCCGAAGATATCGCCGACATAGTGCGAGTAGTACGCCCAGTTGGTGCCGAACTGGAATTCCAGGGTGATGCCGGTGGTCACGCCGAGCGCGAAGTTGATCCCGAACAGCTTGCCCCAGAAGCGCACCATGTCCTTGTAGATGAGGCGATTGGTGACGACGTAGGTCAGTTCCATCGCCACCAGAATCACCGCCAGTCCGATCGTCAGCGGCACGAACAGGAAGTGATACAGCGCGGTGACTGCAAACTGTAGCCGCGGCAGGTCGACGAGTTCTTCAGTCAGCATGGGGGCTCTCCGATGAAGGTTGGGATGGGGTGGGGTGCTCGGGATTGGCCAGGCGTTGCGCTACGGCGTCGGCGTCGGGATGTAGCGCATGGCCGTCGAAGAACGCATAAAAAATCGCCGCGATCACCATCAGCTTGATGACGATGGCGAGCGAGATTTCTTTGGCCAGTGGATGCTGCAGGAAAGTGGGCATGGGAGATTTCATGAGGACTCCAATATTTATTCGAAAGTGCCGTGCCAACTTCCCAGGATAGGCGGGGACTTTTATTTCTCTTTGGTTTCAAAAGAATAGATCAATTTTGTGGCAGGCGTTGAAAACGTGAACTGCCATGAGAGGGCAGGCATGCCGGGCGTGGATGACATCGTGCCGCTGGAAACGGCGGGGCTGCGCTATCTGCAATGGGCGCTGGCGCACCATGGCGGCGACCGCAGGTCGCTGGCCGCGCAACTGGGAATCAGCGAACGGACGCTCTACCGGAAGCTGGCCGTCCACGAGTCTGCCCAGCCAGTCACGTGTCCCTCTGTACAGCCGTCCCGCACCGTGGCGAGACGTCGAAGCAGGATGCGCTGGAGAATTCCGGCCGAACAGTCAGTACTTGGCGCCCAGATCGATCCAGGCGCCAATGGTGCGTACGTCCTCTTCGGACAGTTCGGCCCCGCCATGCGGCATGCGGATGGACGGATCGAGCTGACTGGCCAGCACCCGGTGCAGGGTGCTGCTTAAACTGGAGCCCGGACGCACCACCGGGTTGAGCCTGGCGCCCTTCATCAGCGCGTCATAGCTGTCGAGACGCAGGCCAGACTGTTCATATCCCGGCTTGCCGGGCACATGGCACGCTACGCAATGCGTATCGAGGATCGGTTTGATGCGGGTCCGATACGTCAGCGGCCGGTCATCGCTGCAGCCCGCTTGCAATACGGCAGCAAGGATGGCGAAAGCGGAAAGTGCAGTGCGTTTCATGGGCGGCTCCTGCGCAAAACCAACGGGTAAGGATTCACGACACTGGCCGGGTGGACCGCATGCGCCAGCGACCCATTCATGACGCCGCTGGCGCGGAGAACGCGCAAGCTTAGTCCAGCAGCTGGTCCAGCACGAACGGCAGGATGCCACCCTTGTCGTAATACTCGACCTCGATCGGGGTGTCGATGCGCAGCGTGAGCGCGACGCGTTCAATATTGCCATTGGCGCGGTGGATCACCAGCGTGACGTCCTGTTGCGGCGCGATGCCGGCTTCGGCGCCTTCGAGGTCGAAGGCCTCGCTGCCGTCGAGCTTGAGCGTTGCGGCATCGACGCCGTCCTTGAACTGGCAGGGCAGCACCCCCATGCCGGCAAGGTTGGCGCGGTGGATGCGCTCGAAGCTTTTGGCGACGACCGCCTTCACACCGAGCAGGGCCGTGCCCTTGGCGGCCCAGTCGCGGGAAGAGCCGGTACCGTATTCCTCGCCGGCGAAGATCATCAGCGGCGTGCCGTCCGCTTGATACTGCATGGCGGCGTCGTAGATCGGCTTTTCCTCACCGTTCTTCAGGGTGATGCCGCCCTCACTGCCGGGGATCATCAGGTTCTTGATGCGCACGTTGGCGAAGGTGCCGCGCATCATCACCTCGTGGTTGCCGCGGCGTGCGCCGTAGCTGTTGAAGTCGGCTTTCTCCACACCGTGTTCGGCGAGGTAGAGGCCGGCCGGCGAAGTCGGCTTGATGCCGCCGGCGGGGCTGATGTGGTCGGTGGTGACCGAGTCGCCGAAGATCGCCAGCGCGCGCGCACCCTTGATGGAAGCGCCGTCTCCGCCGGCTTCTCCCGTGCTTGCGGGGGTGGGGAGGAAGAACGGCGGCTGCTGGATGTAGGTCGAGTTCTCGTCCCATTCATATACCGCCCCGGTTGGCGCTTTCACGCCGTCCCATAGCGGGTTGTCGGCGCCGACGTCGGCGTAGCGCTTGTAGGCGCCAGCGTCGGTGGAGTGGTGCAGCAGCGCTGCGATCTCCTCATTGTCCGGCCAGATGTCCTTCAGGTAAACCGGGCCGTCCTTGCCGGCGCCTATGGGCTCCTTGTCGACGTTGAACGGCACCCGCCCGGCCAGCGCAAACGCCACCACCAGCGGCGGCGACATGAGGAAGTTGGCCTTGACGTTTTGGTGCACGCGCGCCTCGAAGTTGCGGTTTCCGGAGAGCACCGAACAGGCGACCAGGTCGTTGTCGAGCACGGTTTTCTCGATGGCTTCCGGCAGCGGACCCGAGTTGCCGATGCAGGTGGTGCAGCCGTAGCCGACCACGCCGAAACCCAGCTGTTCGAGGTAGGGCAAGAGGCCGGCGGTTTTCAGGTATTCGGTCACCGCGCGCGAGCCGGGCCCCATGCTGGTTTTGACGTGGGACGGGGTATAGAGGCCGAGTTCGACTGCCTTTTTCGCCAGCAGACCGGCGGCGATCATCACGCCGGGGTTGGAGGTGTTGGTGCACGAGGTGATGGCCGCGATGACCACGCTGCCGTGGCGCAGCTCGCCGCCGCCCTCGACCGTGTAGGTGCGGCGCAGATCCTCGACGGTCTTGCCGTAGCCGCCTTCCGCCTTGGGTTTCTGCATCAGCGTGTCGAAGGTGGTTTCGATCGCGGACAGCGCGATGCGGTCCTGCGGCCGCTTGGGGCCGGCGACCGAGGGTTCGACGGTCGAGAGGTCGAAGCTGAGCGTCTGCGAATAGTCGATGTCGCCCGCCTGGGGGATGCCGAACAGGCCTTGCGCCTGGTAGTAGGCGCGGATCAGGTCGACCTGCGCGGCTTTGCGGCCGGTGGCGGCGAAGTACTGGCAGGTGGCTTCGTCGGTCGGGAAAAAGCCCATGGTCGCGCCATATTCGGGCGCCATGTTGGCGATGGTCGCGCGGTCGGTCACCGGCAGCGCGGCGGCGCCTTCGCCGAAGAACTCGACGAACTTGCCGACCACCTTGGCGCGACGCAGCATCTCGGTGATGGTCAGTACCACGTCGGTGGCGGTGACGCCCGGCTTCACGCAGCCGGTGAGGTTGACGCCGACCACGTCCGGGGTGAGGAAATACACCGGCTGGCCCAGCATCGCCGCTTCCGCCTCGATGCCGCCGACGCCCCAGGCGACCACGCCGAGGCCGTTGATCATGGTGGTGTGGCTGTCGGTTCCGACCAGTGTGTCCGGATAGACCATGCCGTCCTTTTCCATCACGCCGCGCGCCAGATATTCCATGTTCACCTGGTGCACGATGCCGACGCCGGGCGGCACCACCTTGAAGGTGTCGAAGGCCTGCATACCCCATTTGAGGAACTGGTAGCGTTCCTGATTGCGCTCGAATTCGATTTTCATGTTGAGATCGAGCGCGTCGGGGGTGCCGAACTTGTCGACCTGGATGGAGTGGTCGACCACCATGTCGACTGGCACCAGCGGCTCGATCTTCTGCGGGTCGTGGCCCATTCTTTGCGCGGCGGAGCGCATCGCGGCGAGGTCGGCCAACAGCGGCACGCCAGTGAAGTCCTGCAGGATCACCCGCGCCACGGTGAAGGGGATTTCCTCGGTGCGATCGGAATTGGGCTGCCAGTTCGCCAGCTGCCTGACGTGCTCGGGCGTCACTTTGACGCCGTCGCAGTTGCGCAGGACCGATTCCAGCACGATGCGGATCGACACCGGCAGCCGCGCCACCGACACACCCAGCGCGGTTTCCAGTTTCTTCAGCGAGGCGAAGTGCGCCTTGCCGGCAGCGGTTGAAATGGAATCGAAGGTGTTGAATGTGTCGGTCATGATGGTTTGATTCGTAAAATGATTGACTGTGAAAAATGGTCGGGAGGCCCGATTTTACCGGAAGCGCAGTGCCTGTTAACGGCCGGATATTCGCTTACAAGCGTATGCCCAACATGCCCAGCAGCTTGATCGTGCCCAGATAGGCCAGTGCCGTGGCGGCGCTGGAGGCGGCCAGGCTGAACCAGAAGCCGAGGCCATTGCGCAGCAGAAACGGCAGCAGCACAAATAGCAGCAGCGAGGGCAGCACCAGCCAGAATATGCCACTGGAGAGCGCGGCAACCTTCTGCACGTCGCCGGTGTCGAGATAGAGCCAGACAAACGCGAGCAGCGAGACGAGCGGCAGCGAAGCCAGGGCCGCTGCCCAGAATGTGCTGCGCTTGGCCACTTCGGCAACGATGACGAGGATCAGCGCGGACAGGCCGATCTTGAGTGCGTATTGCCCCATGGCGGCGGAGTCAGCTTTCGCGGCGCATCTGCGGGTTCATTTAACTTTCCCGCCTCATTTGCGGGAAGAGGATGACGTCGCGGATGCTGGGCGAATCGGTCAGCAGCATCACCAGACGGTCGATACCGATGCCGCAGCCGCCGGTGGGCGGCAGGCCGTGTTCCAGCGCGCGGATGAAGTCGGCGTCGTAGTGCATCGCCTCTTCGTCGCCAGCTTCCTTCTGCCGCACCTGTTCCATGAAACGCTCGGCCTGGTCCTCGGCGTCGTTCAGCTCGGAGAAGCCGTTGGCCATCTCGCGGCCGGTGATGAACAGCTCGAAGCGTTCGGTGATGTCGGGATGCAAGTCGGAGCGGCGCGCCAGCGGCGAGACCTCGGCCGGGTAGTCGATGATGAAGGTCGGCTGGATCAGGAGCGCTTCGGTGGTTTCCTCGAAGAAGGAAAGCTGCAGGCCGCCGAGCCCGTCCTGCGGGCGGTACTTTGCCTTCATCGCGACGAACTGGCCGATCAGCCAGTCGCGGTCGTTCAGCTGTTCGACGGTGTAGTGCGGGTTGTACTTGCGGATCGCGTCGACGATGGTGAGGCGGGCGAACGGCGTGCCGAGCTCGATGGTGTGGCCCTGATAATTCACCGTGGTCGAGCCGGTGGCGGCAAGCGCAGTGGCACGGATCAAGGATTCGGTGAAATCCATCAGGTAGCGGTATTCGCGGTAGGCCTCGTAGAACTCCATCATGGTGAACTCGGGGTTGTGTCGGGTGCTCAAGCCTTCGTTGCGGAAGTTGCGGTTGATCTCGAACACCTTTTCGAAGCCGCCGACCACCAGCCGCTTGAGATACAGCTCGGGCGCGATGCGCAGGAACAGCCCCATGTCGAGCGCGTTGTGATGCGTGGCAAAAGGTTTCGCGGCGGCGCCGCCCGGGATGGGATGCATCATCGGCGTCTCGACTTCGAGAAAGTCACGCTCGACCATGAAGCTGCGGATTGCCTGAATGATCGTCGAGCGCCGCATGAAGGTCTCGCGCGTATCGTCGTTGGCGATGAGGTCGAGGTAGCGCTGGCGGTATTTCTGCTCCTGGTCGGCAAGACCATGGAATTTTTCCGGCAGCGGGCGCAGCGCCTTCGACAGCAGGCGGATCGACTTCGCCTGGATGGTCAGCTCGCCCTTGTTGGTCTTGAACAGCGTGCCGGTCACACCGAGAAAGTCGCCCAGATCCCAGCGCTTGAAGGCGTCGTGCGACTCGATACCGGTGAGGTCGTTCGACACGTACACCTGGATGCGTCCACTCATGTCCTGCAGGGTGGCGAAGCTGGCCTTGCCCATCACCCGCTTCAGCATCATGCGTCCGGCCAGCTGTACCTCGATCGCCTCGGCTTCGAGTGCTTCTTTGGATTTATCGCCGTGGGCGGCGGCCAGCTTGCCGGCGTAGTCGCGGCGCTCGAAGTCGTTGGGAAAGGCGATGCCCTGCTGGCGAATCGAAGCGAGCTTGGCGCGGCGCTCGGCAATGATCTGGTTTTCGTCGAGGACGGGTGCGGCGGAGGTGGATTCGTTCATGGTAGGCAAGGTCATACAAAAAAAGTGTCTGCTGCGAGATTGAGTTGGTTTGCCGCATCCGCCATCACGCGGTCGGCGGTGGCGAGGCGGGCAACGCCGGCATTGCGTGCGGCGGTCAGATGGATGGCGTCGAGCGTGCGCAGGGGCACCGGCTTGACGCTGTCGAGCACGCGCAATGCGTCGATCAGCAAGGTGTCGTCGAACGGCATGATGCGAAAATAGCTCTCGGCCAGGTGGCGGGTGAACTCGGTGCGGGCAAGGTTCAGGTAATCGTCGGTGATCTGCCCCGTGCGCAGCCGACGCGCCATGGCGCAATGCCATTCCAGCATGCTGAGCCGGCTGATGACGAGTCCATCGACCTCCGCGACGAGCCGCTCCACTTCGGTGGAAAACGCCTCGGCCACGTAAAGCTTGATGAGCGCGCTGGTGTCGAGATAAACCTCAGTCACGCGCGTCCCGATCTTCGCGGATCAACACCTCGCTGGGGATCTCCTGATACGGTGACTGGTCACGCAGCCATTTAAGTGACGGCAGCTTGCGCGCAGGTGCGGCAGGCGTGACGGGCAGAATCCGCGCCACCGGCTCGCCGCGGCACACCACCAGCACCTCGTCGCTGTCGGCGAACATCTGGTCGGGGTGCGACAGGCCCTCGCGGGCTTCGCGGATGGTCATGGTTTTCATGGAACGCTCCAGGCGCAAAACGTGACACAATTATAGCTGATGTGACACACTGATTTTCCAGCCGGAAAACCAGATTCAACCCAGTCCGCCCAAGATTTTTACCCGCATGCCGCCTGATTCCGCCCTCGATCTGCTCAACCGTGTTTTCGGCTACCCCGCGTTCCGCGGCGAGCAGGCCGCCATCGTCGACACCGTCGCCGCGGGCGGCGATGCGCTGGTGCTGATGCCCACCGGCGGCGGCAAGTCGCTGTGCTTCCAGATTCCCGCGCTGCTGCGCGAGGGCTGCGCGGTCGTGGTGTCGCCACTGATCGCGCTGATGCAGGACCAGGTCGCGGCGCTGAAAGAACTGGGCATCGCTGCCGAGTTCCTGAATTCGAGCCTGGATGGCGCGGCGGCGATGCGGGTCGAGCGCGAATTCGTTTCCGGGCAGCTCAAGCTCTTGTACGTCGCCCCGGAACGCCTGCTCACGCCGCGTTTCCAATCCCTGCTCGAACAGGCGCGCGTTGCGCTGTTCGCAATCGACGAAGCGCATTGCGTGTCGCAATGGGGGCACGACTTCCGCCCGGAATACCTCGGCCTGTCGACGCTGCACGAGCGCTTTCCCGAGGTGCCGCGCATCGCGCTCACCGCCACCGCCGATGCCGCCACCCGTGCCGAAATCCTCACCCGGCTCGATCTCGGCGCCGCGCGCGTCTTCGTCGCCAGCTTCGACCGCCCCAACATCCGCTACCGCATCAGCGAAAAAACCGAACCGCGCCGCCAGTTGCTGGATTTTCTGAATGAACACACAGGCGAGGCGGGCATCGTCTACTGCAGCACGCGCAAGAAGGTCGAGGAAACCGCCGACGCGCTCAAGCAGGCCGGCTTCACCGCCTTGCCTTATCACGGCGGCATGGACAACGACACCCGCCGACGCTATCAGGAAAGATTTCTGCGCGAAGACGGCGTCGTCATGGTCGCCACGCTCGCGTTCGGCATGGGCATCGACAAGCCCGACGTACGCTTCGTCGCCCACCTCGACCTGCCGAAATCGGTGGAAGGCTACTACCAGGAAACCGGCCGCGCCGGCCGTGACGGCGAGCCCGCCGAGGCGTGGATGGCGTGGGGCCTGCAGGACGTCGTCACCCAGCGCCGCTTCATCGACGAGGGTGACGCCGAAGACGCGCACAAGCGTGTCGGCCACGCCAAGCTCGACGCCCTGGTCGGACTCGCCGAAGCGGCCAGCTGTCGCCGCGTTGCGCTGCTGAACTACTTCGGCGAGGCCAGCCAGGCTTGCGGCAACTGCGACGTCTGCCTCAATCCGCCCACGCTGTGGGACGGCACCGAAGCCGCGCAGAAACTTTTGAGCGCGGTCTACCGCACCGGCCAGCGCTTCGGCGCCGGGCATGTGCTCGATGTGTTGCTGGGGAAGAAAACCGAAAAGGTCGACAAATTCGGCCACACTGAGCTGAGCGTGTTCGGCATCGGCACCGCACACACCGACAAGGTCTGGCGCGCGGTACTGCGGCAACTGGTCGTGCGCGGCCTGATGGAAGTCGATCATACTGCCTTTGGCGCATTGAAGCTCACCGCCGCCGCGCGACCGGTATTGAAAGGCGAGGAACAGGTCTGGCTGCGCGCCATCGAGGTGCGTACCAAGCAACGCAAATCCCGCCTCGCCTCCAGTTCCGGCGCGGGCTACCACGACGACGAAGATCCGCTCTTCATTGCCCTGCGTACCTGGAGACGTGAAACTGCTAACGAAAAAGGCATCCCCGCCTACGTCATCCTGCACGACGCCACCCTGCGCGAGATTGCCGCACGCAAGCCAGCCACACTTGCGGCGCTGGGCGAGATATCGGGGTTGGGGGCGAAGAAGCTGGAGGCGTACGGCGAGGCGGTGCTGGGGGTAGTGGCGGAGGGTTAACCGGAACTTGTTCGGTAGTTGCCCTTGTTGGCATAAATAACAGTTTGCGGGGCATGATAATCGACTCTGGCTGGCTGCAACCGGCCAGGAGCCGTCATTCGGGTTGGCTCACCTATCCGTCCGGAGTTCGGCCAGAGCCGCCGTTGGCGTACTGCGCCTGTCAGGTCAGCTAAGCAACCGCACACCGGTCATTAACTAGAAATGCCGATGAATGACCAACTCCAGCGAATGCGTACGATCGAATTCTTGATGAATACGCTGGAACCTGTAGTATCCGACCCATGCGTCGCTTCATCGCCCTGATCATCATGCTCATCGTACCGCTCCAGTTCGCCTGGGCAGCCGCAGCCGGCCTGTATGGGTACGTTGGGGAGGATGCCGTGGGCGCGCATGTCCAAGACCATGACCATCACGATGGCGGGCACGCCAGCCATGACCTCGCCGCGCTCGGCAATACCGACGGCGAGCAACACAATGAAGACGGCCATCACGGCAACCACTGCCATCACGTGTTTTCCTTCATCTTTTATCAGCCCGGCCCGGTTCTCGGGCTGGAACTGAGCGGTGGTCCGGTTCAGCATGCACCCGCCGCCTTCCTCAGCCGCACCCCCCCCTTACTCGACCGTCCCCCTCTAGCGTCCGCCTGAACCGGCGAACGTTTGCTTCAACGCGGCTTCAAACCGCGTTCCGCTGTCGCGCGCCGGTGATCTTCGTTCTGATATTTATTCACGAGGAAAAACCATGCGACTCTCGTTATCTGTATTCCTGCTCGCGCTGCCATTGGTGGCGTGGGCACAAACCCCGCTCACCGGCCCGGGACCAAGTTCGCCGCGTGCCAGCGAATCGGTTGCCCCGCTTACCCTGAATGCGGCACTTGAACTGGCGCTTGGCGCCAACCCTGATTTGTCAGCGGCGGGCCGTGAGTTGGAGGCGCTCGACGCCACCATCACCCAGGCACAAGCCCGGCCCAATCCGGAACTTTCGGCCTTGATCGAGGACACGCGCCGGGAGACGCGGACCACGACCCTGCAGTTGAATCAACCGATCGAACTGGGCGGCAAGCGTGGCGCCAGGATCGAAGCTGCTGAGCGCGGCCGCGATGCTGCCTCCCTGGAGTTGGATGCCAAACGTGCCGAGATTCGTGCGGCGGGGACGGCGGCATTCTTTGACGTGCTGGTTGCGCAGGAACGTCTGCGGCTTGCCCAGGCGTCGGTCGAACTTGCGCAACGCGCGACCGGTGCCGCCTCGCGGCGAGTCACAGCTGGCAAGGTGTCCCCGGTCGAAGAGACCAGGGCGAGCGTGGCCGAGGCCGCCGTGCGCGTTGAACAGGCGCAGGCAGCAAGCGAGGTCACGACCGCACGCCGCCGACTGGCTGCCACTTGGGGCAATTCGTCACCGCGTTTCGAGTACGCCGAAGGCGACCCCGAATCCCTGCCACCGCTCCCCGCCCTAGCCGACCTGAACATGCGCCTCGCCACCTCGCCTAATTTGCTGAGGGCCAGGATCGAGGTCGAGCGCCGGCAAGCGCTGGCGGAGGTCGAGCGAAGCCGGCGCATCCCGGACTTGACCGTCAGCCTTGGCGCCAAGCGCAACGAAGAGTTGGGGCGCGATCAGGCAATCCTCGGCGTTTCGATTCCGATTCCGGTTTTCAATCGAAATCAGGGCAACCTGCTTGAAGCGCTACACAGGACCGACAAGGCGCGCGACGAACTGGCCGCCGCCGGAACCCGTCTATCCAATGAACTGGCTGCTGCGCATGAACGCCTGAATACGGCACGTCAGGAGGTGGCGTTGCTGCAGCGGGACATTTTGCCGGGAGCACAGAGCGCCTACGACGCCGCAACCAAGGGCTTCGAACTGGGCAAATTCAGTTTCCTCGAAGTGCTGGACGCCCAGCGCACTTCATTCCAGGCCAAATCCCAATATCTACGCGCGCTGGCCGAGGCGCATCGATCCGCCGCCGAAATCGAGCGCATTCTCGGCGTGGCATCGACCCAGGCGCCAGCCGCCACTCAGCAGTAGGAGCCCACATGAAACTCAATCTGAACAAGAAACAGACTCTATCCATTGCCGCCGTCCTGGGGATCGGCGTCGTGCTGGCCGGACTGATTCTCGGCACGGGCAAGCCTCAGCCCGCAGGCGACGAGCAAGGGCAAGATAGTCATGCCGAAGCGCCGGGTCACGCCGACGAAGAACCGCACGCGGCAGAAGCCGGGCCGGCCAAGGGGCCACACGGCGGCAAGCTGTTCAACGATAACGGCTACGGGCTGGAGGTGACCATTTTCGAACAGGGCGTGCCGCCGGAATTTCGCGTCTACCTCTACCGCGACGGCAAGCCTGTCGATCCGTCGTCAAGCCAGGTTGCCATTACGCTGCATCGCCTCGGGCGCGAACCGCAAGCCATCCAGTTTGCCAAGGTAGGCGATTACCTCAGGGGCGACGCCGAAGTGGTCGAGCCGCATTCGTTCAAGGTGGAGATCGCCGCGCAATCTGGCGGCAAGGCGTACCGCTTCGGCTACGACCAGATTGAAGCGCGGGTGAGCCTGAGCGATGCGCAGCTCAAACAAAACGGCGTGAACCTGCTGACTGCGGGCCCGGCACGGATCAATGCCGTGCTGCAACTGATCGGCGAGATTCGCCTGAACGAAGACCGCATGGTGCATGTGGTGCCTTTGCTGACCGGGGTGGTGGTAGCTTCGCCGGCCAATGCCGGCGACCGGGTGAAAAAAGGTCAATTGCTGGCGGTGATTTCCAGCCAGGCGCTGGCCGACCAGCGCAGCGAACTGCTAGCGGCGCAAAAACGCCTCGCGCTGACGCGCACGACGTTTGAACGTGAGAAGCAGTTGTGGGCGGAAAAAATCTCCGCCGAGCAGGATTACCTGGAAGCGAAGCATGCCATGCAGGAAGCTGAAATCGCCGTGCAGAACGCGCGTCAGAAACTGGCGTCGCTGGGTGGCGCGGGACAACCGGGTAGCGCGCTGACGCGCTACGAAATCCGCGCGCCGATCGACGGCGTGGTGGTCGAAAAACATCTCTCGCTGGGCGAAGCCGTGCAGGGTGACGCGAAAATTTTCGTCATCGCCGACTTGTCCACGGTGTGGGTGGACATGACGGTCGCGGCCAAGGACCTCGGTGCAGTCAAAACCGGCCAGAAGGCGGACATCCAGGCCACCGCGTTTGCAGCGCAGGGCAGCGGCACGATTTCCTATGTCGGCGCGCTGGTCGGCGAAGCGACGCGCGCGGCCACTGCGCGGGTAGTGTTGCCTAACCCGGACGGGGTCTGGCGTCCAGGTTTGCAGGTCAAAGTGCAGCTGGTCACCGGCTCGGTCGAGGTGCCGGTCGCGGTGGCCGCCGAAGCCATTCAGAGCCTACGCGACCGGACGGTGGTGTTCGGACGCTACGGCAACGAGCTGGAAGCGCGCCCGCTGGAACTCGGGCGCAGCGACGGCAAGTTCATCGAGGTCGTTAGCGGGCTGAATGCGAGCGAAGTGTATGCCGCGACGAACAGCTTTCTGATCAAGGCCGATCTGGAAAAATCCGGCGCGAGCCACGACCACTAGGAGACCCCAATGAAACAGATCATCGCTATCGTGCAGCCGCATCGTCTGGACAGCATTGAAGAGGCGCTGCATGGCCTCGCTCATTTGTCCGGCTTTACCTACTTTCCGGCACGCGGCCATTCCCGTGGACAGGGGCCGCACCACGCCTTTGTACCCACCGAGTGGAACCCGGACGCCCACGAGCGGCTAGTGCTACTGATGTTTTGCGCGGATGAACACGCGCAGATGATGGTAGAAGCCATCCGCGCAGCGGCCATCACGGGCAATCCCGGCGACGGTTTGATTGCTGTTTCTGAACTTGCAGACGTGCTGCGCATTCGCTCCGGCGAACGCGGCGACGCGGCGCTTTAGGAAAAACCTTCATCATGTTTGAAAAAATCATCCGTTTCGCCATCGACCAGCGCTGGCTGGTTCTGCTGATGACGCTGGGCATGGCGGCGCTCGGCGTGTACAACTACCAGCAGCTGCCGATCGATGCCGTGCCTGATATCACCAACGTGCAGGTACAGATCAACACCGCCGCCCCCGGTTATTCCCCGCTCGAATCCGAGCAGCGCATTACCTTTCCGATCGAAATCGTCATGGCCGGGCTGCCCGGCCTGGAACAGACGCGCTCGCTGTCGCGTTATGGCCTGTCGCAAGTGACGGTTATTTTTGAGGAAGGCACCGACATCTACTTTGCGCGGCAACTCGTCAATGAACGCATCGGCCAGGCGCGCGCGCAATTGCCCGCCGGACTCGCCCCGGAAATGGGGCCGATTTCGACCGGCCTGGGCGAGATTTTCATGTGGACGGTCGAGGCCAAACCGGGTGCGAAAAAAGCCGACGGCAGCGCCTATACGCCGACCGACCTGCGCGAGATCCAGGACTGGATCATCAAGCCGCAATTGCGCAACGTGCCGGGGGTGACCGAGATCAACAGCATCGGCGGCTATGCCAAGACGTTTCAGGTTGCGCCGCTGCCCGACAAGTTGATGGCCTACGGCCTGACACTGCATGATCTGGTTACCGCCATCGAGCGCAACAACGGCAACACCGGCGCAGGCTACATCGAAAAAAGCGGTGAGCAATACCTGATCCGCGCGCCTGGCCAGGTCGCCAATCTGACCGACATCGGCAACATCATCGTCAGCAGCCGGGAAGGCGTTCCGATTCGCATCGGCGACGTGGCCGAAGTCGGCATGGGCAAGGAGCTACGCACCGGCGCCGCGACCGAGAACGGGCGCGAAGTCGTGCTTGGCACGGTGTTCATGCTGGTCGGAGAAAACAGCCGCACCGTATCGCAGGCGGTGGCCAAGCGGCTGGAAGAAGTCAACCGCACCCTGCCTGCCGGGGTGGTCGCGCAGACGGTGTACGACCGTACCATCCTGGTCGATAAGGCGATCGACACGGTCAAGAAAAACCTGCTCGAAGGCGCGCTGCTGGTAATCGCGGTGCTGTTCCTGTTCCTGGGCAACATCCGCGCCGCTATCATTACCGCCATGGTCATCCCGCTGGCGATGCTGTTCACGTTTACCGGCATGGTCAGCAACAAGGTCAGCGCCAACCTGATGAGCCTGGGCGCACTCGACTTCGGCATCATCATCGACGGCGCGGTGGTAATCGTCGAGAACTGCGTGCGCCGACTGGCACACGCACAAGCTGCGGCGGGGCGAACCCTGACCCGCAACGAGCGCTTTCACGAAGTGTTCCTGGCGTCGCGCGAAGCGCGGCGGCCGCTGCTGTTCGGCCAGCTCATCATCATGGTCGTCTACCTGCCGATCTTCGCGCTCACCGGCGTCGAGGGCAAGATGTTCCACCCAATGGCGTTCACCGTGGTCGCGGCCCTGCTCGGCGCGATGATCCTGTCGGTGACGTTCATCCCGGCCGCCGCCGCGCTGCTGATCGGCAAACAAGTCAGCGAAAAGGAAAACCGCCTGATGGGCTGGGCGCGGCGAGGCTATGCGCCAATGCTCGATTTTTCGCTGAAGAACGCGCCGCTGGTGCTGAGTTTCGCGGGCGTCGCGGTGGTGTTGTCGGCACTGCTGCTCACGCGCATGGGCAGCGAATTCGTGCCCAGCCTCAACGAGGGCGACATCGCGCTGCACGCCTTGCGCATCCCCGGCACCAGTCTGTCGCAGGCAGTCGAGATGCAGACCGAACTCGAACGTACGATCATGCAGTTTCCCGAAGTCGAGCGGATTTTCGCCAAGCTTGGCACGGCGGAAATTGCCACCGACCCGATGCCACCCAACGTCGCGGATAACTTCATCATGCTCAAACCGCAGTCGGAGTGGCCAGATCCCACGCGCAGCAAGGCCGACCTGGTGCAGGCGATGCGGGAGGCGACCGCCAGGGTGCCCGGCAACAACTACGAGTACACCCAGCCGATCCAGATGCGCTTCAATGAACTGCTGTCGGGCGTGAGGAGCGACGTGGCGGTCAAGGTGTTCGGCGACGACATGGACACCATGAACGCCAGAGCCGAAGCGATATCCCGCGTGCTCGAAAGCGTGCCGGGCGCAGCCGACGTCAAGGTCGAGCAGACCACCGGGCTGCCGATGCTGACGATCCAGATCGACCGCGAAAAAACCGCCCGCCTCGGCATCAATGTCGGCGACGTACAGGATGCAGTATCGATCGCGCTCGGCGGGCGCGAAGCTGGCATGCTGTTCGAGGGCGATCGGCGCTTCGACATCATCGTCCGTCTGCCCGAGCGCCTGCGCAACGATTTGGCGGCGATGCAGCAGTTGCCGATCCCCCTGCCATCCACAGCGGACAATGCGCAAGCCAACTTCGTGCGGCTGGGCGAGGTGGCGAACATCAACGTTGCCCCCGGCCCCAACCAGATCAGCCGCGAAGACGGCAAGCGTCGGGTGGTCGTCACCGCCAACGTCCGCGGGCGCGACATCGGCTCGTTCGTCAGCGAAGCCACGCAGAGAATCCAGACCGACGCGCCGGTTCCCGCCGGCTACTGGACAACCTGGGGCGGCACCTTCGAGCAACTGCAATCGGCCGCCAAGCGCCTGCAAATCGTCGTCCCGGTCGCGCTGCTGCTGGTGTTCATGCTGCTGTTCGCCATGTTCGGCAACGTCAAGGACGGGCTGCTGGTATTTACCGGCGTGCCGTTCGCACTTACCGGTGGCATCCTCGCGCTGTGGCTGCGCGACATTCCACTGTCGATCTCGGCAGGGGTCGGCTTCATTGCGCTGTCGGGCGTGGCCGTGCTGAACGGCCTGGTGATGATCGCCTACATCCGCAGCCTGCGCGAAGACGGAAAACGGCTCGACGCGGCGATTGTCGATGGCGCACTGACCCGCTTGCGTCCGGTGCTGATGACCGCGCTGGTCGCCTCGCTGGGCTTCATCCCAATGGCCATCGCCACCGGCACCGGCGCCGAAGTGCAGCGCCCGCTTGCTACCGTCGTCATCGGCGGCATCCTGTCTTCTACCGCACTGACGCTGCTGGTTCTGCCGCTCCTGTATCGACTGGCGCACAGGAAAGAGGAAGAGATCGAGGCAAATCCTGTTGATAACAGCAGACTGCAAGCACAACCCGCCTGACCGGAACGCCCCGGCCGACAGGCCGGGACGTCTCGTCTAATCAATCAACATCGCAAGGAGAGAAAAATGAAACAAATGACAATGCTGTTCCTGCTGGCGCTGACCGGCTGCGCCTCTAACGTAGCGCTCAAGGACGCTGCTGATACCACCCGGGCCGTGGGAACCCTGTCGGCCTGGGGGGCTACGCATAGGATGGAGGTAATGCTGGATGGAAAACGATATGAAGGGGAGTGGGTGAGAAATCCGTGCACGACGGATGCATGCCATGGCATATACAGAAACGACACCCTGGGACTCCATAGGAGGCATACCAGCAAAGGCAGCAAGGCTACGCTTGAATCAGCCGATGGCGAGCGCCTGGTTTGCGAATGGGTCAGTCACCTTGCCGATGTCAAAGGCACTTGCCAAACCCAGGACGGGCACCAGTTCAGATTAAAGGCGGGTGATTGATTGGAAAAAATAGACTGTTAGGGCGGTGTCCGGCCTGTTTATCTTGTTGGCTGTTCTGACTGGCCGTAATGGTCGACCTGCTGCCCCACATTCGTCCTCAGCATTAGTCTCAATGTGTCACAAGCGAATCTCAACTCTTCGCAGCCACCAACGGCAGAAACGGGTCGCTATGCAGAGGTGTACATAGCGACCCCTATGCACAGTTTTAAACTATGTGCAGTTGGTGTTTGCGGCTGCCTTCCAAGTCAAGTGAGGCAAGTGATTTGGTGAGGTAACGTCAGCCAAAGC